>Ga0207433_10004274_pt1 | contig 26441 bp, 15 predicted proteins | sample YelNatPaOPGAMG01_FD_187559 | JGI IMG/M metagenome (GOLD analysis project Ga0207433, IMG submission 187559) | Hot spring thermophilic microbial communities from Obsidian Pool, Yellowstone National Park, USA - OP-RAMG-01 (SPAdes) (version 3) | ecosystem: Environmental > Aquatic > Thermal springs... | reverse complement strand
TAGGATATAAATTTAGAGAAATACCTATTTCTTATTATCGGCGAACTTATGCGATGGGTAAGAGTTTTGGTTTAAAAGATGCTTTACAGGTTTTGCCTGTATTGGTTAAATATCGCTTTGTAAGAAAAAATTCTTTCATAAGAAATAGAGAAAGAGAAATAAATACTTATCCTCTCCCTATTCCTGAAGAATCCCAAAAAGAAGCAGAAGAAAAATACCAAGGAAGATATATTAGAGATAAAGTTTTAACTGAGGTAGAGGTAGAAAGCTTTGATTTAAAGCATCCTGAACAATTCCTTGAAGACCATTATGAAGTATTAAAACAAAGATTAGAGAACTTAAAACAACTCTTAGGAAGAGCTCCACCTCACGAAAATTCCAAATTCCAAATACCAAATTCCAAATTAGGAAAATGGAGATTAGTAATTACTACGGATTTAACTAAGACTAAAGGAAAAGTTGCTTCCTGTACCTTTGAGTCACCAGTCACCAGCCACCAGTCACCAGTAGTATATCTACATCCTTACTTCTTCAGTCTCTCTCAATCAAAACAAATTGAGATTCTCTACCATGAACTCATCTCCCATCTCACTAAAGGAATAACTGATGAAGAAGGGGCGATGCAGGATACAGAGGATTATAAATTCAGCCGTTCCAGCTCGCCAGTAGAGGAAGACTTCGTAGATAATAAATCCTGGTTAAAAGATAATGCTCCACAACTAATCGATAAGACCATCGTTACCCTTTCTATGGAAGGAAATATCCCCGAATTTGGTGAAACCGATGTCCAGTTTGCTAATACTGTAGGTGGTTTAGGGATTTATTTTGGAGATAAATTAGAGGGGTTATCTAAAATTGGCATAAAAGCTTATGGCATACAGCCAGCATATTCATATTTAAGAAAAGAGAATAAAACAGTACCAGTTGATTACTCCGAACTTAAAAATCAAGGGATAATAAAGAGGGTTTATGATTCAGAAGGAAAACCTCTTAACTTACAGGTTTACGCTTGGGATATGGAGGAACCGCATAATCCTTCCAAAAATCCTTTAATTGATGTAGAGGTATGGCAACTAAAGCGGGATGAGGCAACTTTATTCCTTTTATTCTCTAATGTATTTGATGTTATCTATCCAGAGGAGAGAGTAAGGCGTTTTACTCAGGAGATTGTCTTTGGCAAAGCGGTTTATCAACTATTAAAAAGATTAAGGATTATTCCAGATATCCTTCATCTTAATGAAGCCCATACGGTGGTGGCAGCAGCACAGGTAAGGGCGGATGAGGAATTCAATAAAACCGCCATAGTTTATACTGTGCATACCAATGTTCCTGCGGGATTAGAGATCTTTCATGCAGGAAGCCTAAGAACCGATGTTGACCGGATGATGTATCAGATAGGGATTCCCGGAGGGAAACATCATCAATTCCGCTCCAAGTTTTTAAGACCGAATGGAGTGGTTGATTTCTGCTACGCTGCTACCCACCTTGCGGATGTGATTAATGCGGTAAGTCAAGAACATGCAATAGCTGCCCAGAAATTATTTAAGAATATGTACGGAGAAGACTTTAAGGTGGAGGTGATAGGAATCTTAAATGGTTCAGGTCAGATTTGGAAACACCTTCTTTTAAGAAGATTTGATGCAGAAGAAAGAATCCCTACTTTGGATGAACTCTGGGATATCCATCAGCAGGCAAAAAAAGAAGCATTTAAGGAAATTGAAAGACGCACAGGTAAACAGCTTGAATTGGATAGACTTACTGCTTGGCTGGTAAGAAGAATTGTAGATTATAAGAGCCAGTATCCTATATTAAGATTTTTGGTACATATTATGTGTGCGGATAGAGATAAGTTATTTAGCCGTGAAGAACTTAAAGAGTTATGGTTTAGTGATACTCCTGATTTGGCTTCTGATTTTAATCGTGATTTGGTAGAAGCGGTGCTTAATTATCTCTTTGAAAATAGGCAATATGTAAATGGTTTAGGTATGCAGGTAATCGTGGGAGGCCCTGCATTTGAGCCATTCTGGGTAAGTGAATTTAGACGCTGGTCAGAAGATATCCTTAAGTTTAAAAATAGATTTATCTATGTGCCTTATTCTGATGTAAAACTGTTGAGGATGCAGGCACAAGGCGCAGATATCGTGATTAATATGCCCAGACCTTTGGAAGAAGCCTGTGGAACTTCGGATCAGCGAAGTGGCTTAAATGGGGGAGTAAATATCTCCATCAAAGGAGGCGGTTTTAGGGAATGGATTGTTGATTATGAAGAAGACAGGGAAAAAGGAAATGGCTTCTTATTTGGTCCTTATACAATTCAAAAGGATGAAGAATTAATCGCTGATATCGCTTTATTTTACCGAAAGGCACCCGCGGATATTTTACATAAATTGGAGATTGCGGTAAGGCTTTTCTATGAACATCAAGATACTTGGAAGAAATTGATGCTTAGATCTTACCTTACTGCGAATGCAAAGGTCACCGCAGTGGCGATGGAAAAGAGGTATGCTTTATATGTCTATCAGAAAGCTTTAGAGAATAGAAAAAATCAAGCAAGTTCACCGGTAGATAATAAATATCCCCTCCCTGTCTCTGAAAAATCCCAAATACAATCCGAAAAAGAATTTGGCAATAGAGGGTTTAGGTTTAAGGATTTAGCGTATAGCGTAGAGCGTATAGCGTATAGTAGAGAACTAAACCCTAAAAGGATCGGATCGTCGGGAGGTGTCTTTGATAGTGAACAGTTTACAGTTTACAGTTTACAGCCAGAAACACATTATACAAACCATTTTGTTAATGGCTTACGTGACAAAAATAACAAGACGATAGAGGATACAGAAGAGTTTAGTGGGCGTGTTTTGCACGGTAATGGTCGAAGGCAACCCAAATTCCTGCCAACAAAACAATGGCTATTAAGGTTATCAAACTCCAAGGCATATTATTCCTCCTTCGCATCTTTTTTAGGACAAATCATCACCCCTAATATAAAAGAGATAAAAATCGCTATAATAAAGAAAATCCGCCAAATTAGTGTGGCTTTAAGGAAACTCTCAGAAAGAAAGAAACCAATTATTAGTGCCTGGAAAAGATTTATTAATGCTTTAGCGACTAACCTTCGGCGAGTATTTGTCCAAAATATCTTTTCTTCCATCGAAAAAAGATTAACATATATTGTTATGTTTGTCAATAAAACTTTTGTTTACTTTATAGAAGGTAAAAAAGAAAAATTTTATTATCCCTTTCCTATCTCTAAAACATCCCCAATCCAATTTGGTAAAGATCGGATATCTGAAGGGTTAACTAAAGAAGAGTTTTTTGACCGGAATATTTATTCCAGCTCTCCCCTGAAAATAGAAACAATTGTTTTTGCACCTACCAAATACTACGCACGCTATAAAGACATAAAAGATAAAATCGCCCCTGAAGATCCATACATTGAGGTAGTAATTGGCAGATTCCCTGACCGAGAGTTTTATGCAGTATTTAGGGAACCGGAAAATATAAAAGGTAAAGATTGTTTAGTTATCCATCGCTTAGAGTCATATAACGATATTGTAGAATTCTTATTGATATTAGGAGGGTTAAGAGATTTTAAAGCAAGGAATATCGATTGTTTAGTTTCCGATAAATTGTTAGGTAAGAAAGAGACTATTCTAAAAATAATCTCCACCTTTATACGCAGAATCTATATCTTATCAGATAACTATTTTGAAGAAGACGCAGACCTTGAAGGGTTAGAAGATAATCTTAGAATCTATAGACCAAAAACAAAAATTATTAAAGAGATATTTAACGCGGGAATAAATTTAATCTTTAGGATTATCCATAAATTATTAGGTAGGGAAGATTCTATCGTCTTTACTTCCGAATATAAAACCTTAAAAGAGAAGGTAGCGAAGGATTTTGATATAACCAGTTATGAAATAAAAGATGTATTAAGACTTCCTTTGGGTTTGAGAGGAAAAACAAGGGCCCTTTTAATCCATACTACTAAAACTGCCAAAGGTTTAGTAGACCTTTTATTAATTTTAGGTGAACTTAAAAAATACGGCGTAAAAGAGATACATCCCTTTATCCCTTATTTTGGTTATGCCCGACAGCATAAAAACTATGAGAAACCAGAACTTAAACTTAAAGATTCTGACCCTATGCCTCTGAGTGCAAATAGCGCAAAAATAATTTTAGAAATCATCAGGTTATTTGCCTATAAACTTTATACCGTAAATATCCATTTCTTTAAAGAACCAGGGATAAGAGAATTTGAAGATGTTTTAGGTTTAGAGATTAATAACTTAGATGCCTTTCCTACGGTAGCAAGATTCTTTAAAGAAAACCAAATACGACTTGAGCTAAAAGATCCCATATTTATTGCTCCTGACCGCGGAAGTATGCGTTTTGTAAAATCAGCTTCCCAGTCCATAGGTTGGCCTTTTGGTTTCTTGGAGAAGATAAGGGTTTCGGGAGATACTGTAGAGCGACCGCACCATAATATTAAAACTATAATAGGGGAAGAAGAAGTCATAATTGATATTAAAGGAAAGGATGTAATTATCTTAGATGATATGATTGCGGGTGGTTCTACTACTATCTCTGCAGCCCAGATCTGTAAAGAAAAGGGAGCAAATAAGATTTATGCAGCAGCCATACACGGAATCTTTGCTTTAAGAAAAGGTGAAACGGATAGATATGCTAAGTATGAAGGTTTATTAGATGGAGTTTTCTCCACCAATACTATAATCAGCAAAAAGTCAGTAATTGGTTTAGAAAAATTAATCGCCTCTTTTATAAAAGAAAAAGGTTTTTCCGGAGTAAAGAAAGGCGATCTGAACTTAAAAGGCATTATAGAAATAATCTTACCTTTAATCAGTGGTTTTGGCATCTTAGGAATGGTGAAAGTACCTGAAGAAAAAGAAAAAATTATCACTTGCGATGATGTTATTGCCGAAATTAAAAAATCAAACGGTCTCTATTATGCTCTTTTAAGTAATAATCCTCAAGCAATTGAATTGTTAGAAAGAAGGGTGAGATATTTAATCGAAGAGGTTGATTTAATAAGATTAATTAGAAATAGACTTAAAAATATGATTATAAATAAACAGATTAAGTTGAATGAGGAAGAGTTAGATGATTTAATTGTGGTTTTATTCGGTGACTTCTTCTGGTATTCACAGAATGATCGTCCCAATGATTTGGATATCTTAATTATTACTCCCCAAAGTAACCCCTCCTATCGAGGGGAATGGTATCTCTCTGAGAGGATACCACATATCGCTTTAAATATCCTCTCCAGAGAATACTTCCAGAAAAATCTTCGGCCAAAAGAAAATCTTTCACTGTTACTCTTAGGTACAGGGGTAATTATTTTCGGCAATAAAGAAGTTATAGAAGGTTTAAAGATTAAGATAAATGAGGAAAAGATAATAAACTGGTGCAATAATCTTATAGAGGCGAGTTGGTTACAGGATAGCCTCGGTGATCTGGGAGATGAGAGAAAGGCCTGGAAAAGATTCTTTGATGCCTACATTTATATCCGTCCTGTTTTATTTAAATATCTATCTCAGGAAGAAATTAAAGCATTTGAGGATAGGGTTTTTGGAATGGATTTAAATATATTCTATCAGAACTTCTTCTTAGGTAAATTAGAGGAACTACCCTGGAGAAAGATAGATTTTTGGAAGAAGATATGGGACTTCAGGTCAGATTTGGAAAGATTAATCCGTAAATTAAAATTGTCTAAAGATAATAAAAAACATGATGCCCACAATCCGGAAGATAAATCTCATCACTCCAGTTCACCTTTAAGTAAGCCCAGAGAAGAAATTTATGAAAAATTAAGAATGCTTAAAATCCGCTTGCTTGCCTTTGATCTGAATGATACTTTAATTATTTTAGAGATTTTAGAAAAAATGTTATCTGAGCCAAAGAGTTATCCAGCAAAACTTAAAGGAGAAATAAGCGAACCGACTAAAGAGCAATTAGAAAACTTAAAATTATATTTTAAAACCGCTCTAAAATATATTGTCTTTGTGGATAAGACTTCTACAGGTAAAGTTGCAGATATAAATACTATCCCTCACCGAATAGCGATACTTAAAGGATTGGCTTGCCGAGCCCCACCCTTTGATTTAAGTGATTCTCAATCTCAAGCCTTCCAAATCCTTGTTAATGATATTTTAAGACATGAATTAAAAGAATTAGAGATCTCCTCCCATCAGAAAGCCTTAAAGACAAGTTATGGATATTTTAGAATCCATCCCAGAGATTTAGATAAATTATTAGAGGCAATACATCGATTTGGTATTCAATTAGATGAAGATTATCAGATAGCTTTATTAAAGATTAAAGCATCTCAGAATTCATTTAATCATAAAGGCTTACTATTCAGTAAAAATTTCTTTATTAAAACTATTGAAGAATGGATAAAAGCTCAAAATAGACTAAGGGGTAAACAACTTATCGATAAAATAAAATCAATTTTAACTGAAATGATTAAAAATAAACCTAAAGAAGCATTTAAGAAAGTATTACTTTATTTATTAATTTTGGTAAATCTATTCGGTTTTATGTTGGCAGAAGACACACTTCAGAATTCCATTAATGCGAATCCTTCAGCGGTTCAATCTATACAGCAGACCTCTCAAATCAATCTTTATCAGCAGATAATCCATGAGATTAAAGACTACTATGATAATTTATCAAAAAATAATCCAAAAGCAAAAAGAGCTATTCAGGAAGGGGTGATAAATTACTTTTTATATAAAGGATTGGCTTCTCAATTGGGTTATAGATTCTTTTCTCCCGAATCCAATTTAAAAGGAAAAGATTACTTTGAGCGATTAACTAATAATATTAGAGTTTTATATCCGGGCTGTCTAATCTTAGATGGTCATCTTAATGCGAATATTCCTAAATATTATAGAGATAAGCGCTTCCCCGCTACAAAATTATTATTTTTCTTTAAAGATAATGCTAAGAATTATATTGTCACCGTAGATAGGAAAGGCAAGGTTATCTCTGCAGAGTATAAGGGAGTAATTTCTAATTTATTAGAGATTGAAGGGACCGCTGTCTTTGAATTTTCTACATTAGAGGGTTTCTTTAATTTAAGTTATGATGCCTTTATCCAGAGGATAAATGAAATGAAAATTATATTAGATTGGTATTTAGAAAATCACCCCGCATATAAAAATAGGGATATAGTATTTGTTCCTGGACACGGTGGATTAAATTATCTTACCTCCCATTATATTTCTTCTAAAGGCAAATGTGTAGGAACACAACTTGAGTGGTCGCAAGTATTTGCTAAAAAAATAGCAAAAGCCAGTAGTTCTCCCATTATTTTGGATAATCCTGAAGATAATCCACTGCGGCGCAGAGAGAAAAATGAGGACTCTGATCTACCTTCCGTGGCTGGTGGGGATCAGGCCTCTGCGCCGCAATCGGAAGAATCTAAAGAACATATAAGAATACTTCGCTCAGCAATTATTTTAAGAGAAGAGATTTCCAAGGTTTTGGTTCCTAAAGTTCCTATGATTTCTTCAGGGGATGGGCTTAAACTTATAAGTTATTTTATAGAGAGAAGTACCAAACCGATAGTTTAATAATCGATAGAGATATGGATTTAGGCAAGACTGAACTGGCTTTCTTTATGAGCTCTGGTGTCTTAGGATTAGAGAAGGATAAGATTATTAATATAGAGACAGGGGGATTGCTTCTACCTCTTGCATAATATAAGATTTCATTTGGATAAGATAATTGGTATAATAGATGGAATGATAAAAGAAGGTGAGGTAAAATAAAGAGACCGTGAGGTTTTTCTAAAATGGTTTTTAGAAGAAAAATCACTAAAAGAGATTTCTTCTTGTTTAGGGAGAGCAAAACAGCGTGTAGCTCAGATTAATCAGGAGATAATAATAAAATTAAAAACAAAATTGAAAGGAGGTGAAATGGATAAAAATAACAATAACAAAGACCGCCGTATCTTTGAGAGATTCCCCTTGAGTCTGCCGGTGAGGTTCTTTGACCTTTATCGTCAACAGGAAGGAGAAGGTAAAACCGTGGATATTTCAGCCAAGGGAATGGGTTTGGTTACGGAGAGGAGTTTAAATGCCTATACACCTTTGGAAATATGGGTGGATATTCCTCAGAGTGTTCAGCCATTCTATGCGCGAGCAGAGGTAGTCTGGTCAAAACCCATTTCAGAACAGCTTATGAGAGTAGGGATAGAATTTGAACAGGCAGACCTTATGGGAGTATCTCAGCTTATCCGGAGAAAATAGAGACGCTTAAAAATTCTTGACCAAAAGATAAATTTGTGTTAGATTTTTTATCAATTTATATTATTAAAAGAAAGAGAGGTTAGAATATTGGCTATACTTTCCAAATACGGTTATTTTTCTAATGATGGTAAAGAATTTATAATGACTACTCCGGTTCTTCCCCGGCCTTGGATTAATTATCTTACCAATGAGAGATACTGTGCGATAGTTTCTCAATGTGGGGGTGGCTATAGTTTTTATCGAGATTGCCGTACAGATAGGATCCTGCGCTGGCTTCCGGAGAATTGGCATTTTGACCGTCCGGGAAGATACCTATATATAAGAGATATTACTAATCCCAAAAATCCTAAAGTTTGGTCAGCTACCTATCAACCATTAAGAGTAGAATTAGATTATTTTCAGGCCCGCCACGGTTTGGGTTATACGATCATTGAATCAATTTATAATGGGATTCATATAAAAATAACTTATTTTGTTCCTTGTGATGATGATTGCGAAATCTGGTGGGTTGCTATTACTAATAAAACTAAAAAGGTTCGCAAATTAGAAATTTATCCCTATGTAGAATGGCTGATGGGTGATTATCATATGGAGTTAAGGTACCGTAATATTATGAACCTTTATAATCGTGTCTGGTTTGATAAAGAAACAAGTTCTATCTTTGCTAAAAAAACTGCTTTCTGGCAGGATTTAAATATCCAGCCTTTTAAATACTTATGTTTCTTCTCCTCAAGTCTTGTGCCAAAAAAGTACGCTACAAGAAAATATGAATTTTTAGGTAAATATAATACCGAAGAAAAACCGGAAAGTATCCTTGAAGGCAAAATGAAAAATATCCCCTTCTGTTCCGGAGAAGACGGGATTGCGGTTTTCCAGCATTTAGTTGAACTTAAAGCTAATGAAACAAAGGAATTTAGTATCTGCTTGGGTCAACTTGAACCAGAAAAAGTAAAAGAAATTATATATAAATATAGGAAATTGGAAAAGGTAAAAGAAGAATTTAATAAAACCAAACAGACTTGGCAGAAAAGAATCTTGGATAATATCTGGGTAAAGACACCGGATAAGGATTTTGATATCTTGGTAAATATCTGGCTTAAATATCAGCTTTATATCTGTAACTTCTGGTCACGTTCTCCTTCCTATTACCATGAAGGCTCAGGCGGAAGGGGTTATCGAGATTCCTGTCAGGATTCAGAGAGTATTGTGAGTATTAATCCTGAATTGACCCGTAAAAGAATTTTAAAAATTGCCTCTTTAATTAGACAGGATGGGACCTCTGCTCCAGGTTGGTCCGATACTTTGGGTCCGCACCAATTTAGACCGAATAAAGACCATCAGATCTGGCTTACCTCAACAGTTTATGCTTATGTAAAGGAAACCGGGGATAAAGAGATATTAAATGAAAAAATTCCTTATCTAAAAGATAAATGGATCGGTGGTTGGCATATTGACCATAGTTTTCATGGACATCCCACTACTGATGGAGAGGGTACTTTATTTGAACATTTAGAGAAAAATCTTAATTTTACCTTTAATGATGTAGGAAAGCGCGGACTCCCTTTAATCGGTCATGCGGATTGGAATGATGCGATTGATGCTGCAGGGATAAAATTAAAAGGAGAAAGTGTCTGGCTTGCCCAAGCTTTGGTGCGTTCTTTAAAACAATTGGCAGAGCTGGCGAAATTAATGGGTAAAGAAGATAAAGAAAAAGAGTTATTAGAAAAAGCAAAAATTATGAGTGAAAGGATTGATAAATGCGCCTGGGATGGAGATTGGTATGTAAGAGGATTTACGGATTATGATGAGGTCTATGGAAGTAAAACCAATAAAGAAGGAAAGATCTTTATTAATACTCAGGCTTGGGCAATCTTAGCAGGAATTCCGGATGCAGAAAAAACTAAAAAGATAGTTACTTCGGTAAAAAAATACTTAGATGGTCCACATGGTTTGGCTTTGTTTTATCCTGCCTATTCTGAATTTAACCCACATTTAGGAAGAATCAGTATGTTTTCCGAAGGAACAAAAGAAAATGCTGCGGTATTCTGCCATGCATCTACTTTTATGATTACCGCTTTACTTCAGATTGGCGAAGGAGATTTTGCCTACCAATCGATGAGAAAAATTATGCCTAATCAACAGAAAGATTACGACTTATATAAAACCGAACCCTATGTCTATGCGGAATATTTGGTAGGTCCACAGCATCCCTATCTTTACGGAGAAGGAGCATTTACCTGGATTACGGGAACTTCTGGCTGGACATTTATGGCAGCTACCGAATGGCTTTTGGGTGCAAGGAGAGATTTTGAAGGTTTAATTATTGACCCTTGCCTTCCTTCGAGTTGGAAGAAAGCATTTATCCGAAGACCGTTTAGAGGTGCGATTTATGAGATAGAGATAGAAAATCCCAAAGGAGTAAATAAAGGAATAAAGGAGATTTATTTAGATGGAGAAAAATTAGAAACAAACTTGATTTTACCCCATAAAGATGGTAAAATACATAAGGTGAAGGTGATGATGGGATGAAAGAGGGAAGAAGGTTTATAAAAAGTTTTTTAAAGATTAAAATTTGTTATTTGATTTTAGGTTTATTTGTAATAAATGGCTGTGGTAGCCCACAGAGACTCACCAAGCCAAAACCTACCATTACTGTCTGGCATTGGATGACGGATAGAAAGGATGCTTTTTTGGAGCTGGCTCAACGTTATGAAGAAAAGACCGGAGTTAAGGTAATTTTTGAATTATATGCTCCTTCGGATGCTTATACCCAAAAAGTACGCGCTGCTGCCCAGGGAAATACCTTACCGGATATATTTGGAATCTTAGGAGAAATGCGCGATTTTGCTTCCTTTATTAAGGCAGGCTATGTGGAAGATTTAACCGATGAGATGGAAGCGAATGGTGCAGAATGGAAAAGCCGTTTCTTTAAAAAGGCATTAGAGGTAAATGAGTTTGCTGTGGATAATACTTATGGCGTAAAGCCTGGAATTTATGGGGTGCCTATAGATATTATGACCATTCAGATGGTTTATAATAAAAGATTATTTAAAGAATTAGGGCTTGATCCGGAAAAGCCACCCCAGGATTTCCAAGAATTTATTAATATAGGTAAGAAAATCAAAGAAAAAGGCTTACAAGGTTTAGTTTCTGGTTGGGCAGAGCTTTGGATGATGGATTGTTTAGCCAACAATTTTGCTTTTAATATTATGGGAAAAGATAAGGTGATAAAAACTATAAAAGGAGAGGTTCCTTATACTGATCCAGATTGGATAAAGGTCTTAAGTCTATTTAAAGAGATGCAAGATGCAGGCCTACTTTATAATGGGATAGTGACCATGATAAATAAAACCGCAGAACAACTCTTTGCCAATGAGAAAGCGGTCTTTGCCTTTAATGGTTCCTGGTGTGTGAATGTTTATCGAGGGATGAACCCGGATTTAGATTATGGAGTATTTCTTCCTCCCAAAGTCTCAGATAATTTTCCGCGCTCTATCTGGGGTGGTGCAGGTTCTTCTTTTATGGTAAATGCAAACTCTTCTTTTAAAAAAGAGGCAATTGAATTTTTAAAATGGCTTACGGAAAAAGAACAGCAGATATTTTTATCGGAGAAGACTTTTAATCTTCCCGCAAATAAAGAGAGTTTAGGTAAGATTCATCCGCGCCTGGCGGAATTTGCGGATGATATGGAACTTACTACTCATCCGCGTATCTGGGGAGTTTCCGAATTTCCCAGAGTAATTGAAGCATTTGATAAAGGGATACAATCAATTATTATTGGAGAAAAAACACCCCAGGAGGTTGCTCAAGAAGTACAAAATATTAAGGAGAAAGAGTTAGCAAAAAAGAAAGGAAGTTAGGAAGTTAGGTGAGTTAGGAAGTTAGGTAAGTTAGGGAGTTAGGTGTTAAGGTTTTAAGGTATTAAGGTGTTTAGGTGTTAAGGTTTAAAGGAAGTAAAATAACGATAATAACGAACTCAACGAAATTAACGATATTAACCTTTATAATATGAAAAACCTTAAGAAGTTAAAGGAAATCAGAGATAAGATATTTCCGATATTGAAGCGCTACGGTGTAAAGAAAGCTTCAGTTTTTGGTTCCTATGTGCGTGGAGAACAGACCAGAAAAAGTGACATTGATATTTTGGTTGAGTTTAACGCTGAAAAATCTCTGTTAGATCTTGCGGGGCTTAAAATTGAACTTGAAGAAAAGCTGGGTATGAAGGTAGATATATTAACCTATAAATCGCTACACCCGCTTATTAAAGACCATATACTTAAAGAACAGGAGGTGCTTCTATAAAAAAAGATTACAAGGTTTTTCTTATTCATATATTGGAATGTATGGAGAAAATTATCGAATATACCACGGGTTTAACAAAAGAAGATTTTTTTCGTTCATCACAGGTTCAAGATGCGGTGATGCGCAGAATTGAGATAATGGGAGAAGCGGTAAAGAATCTACCGGAAAAAATAATAAAGGCAAATCCACATATCCCTTGGAAAAAAATTGCAGGGATGAGAGATATACTCATTCATGAATACTTTGGAATTGATTTAGAGTTAGTATGGAAAGTGGCAACTGATGATATTCCAAAATTAAAAAAAGATATCGCGGTTATCAAAGAAAAATTGAGATAGAGGTTAGGTAAGTTAGGGAGTTAGGTGTTAAGGTTTTAAGGTGTTAAGGTATTTAGGGGATAAAAGTGTAATGTCACAAAAGAAGCAATGCTTGTTTAGTGACACTAAACGAAATTAAAAAAGGTGAGATTTAAATCTACATTAGAAAATTACTTATTTATCCTGCCTGCTTTAATCATCTTTTCTATATTTTATATCTATCCTTTCTATAAGGTATTTCAATTAGGGCTTTACGATTGGGACGGAATATCTCCGACAAAAATCTTTGTAGGTTTAGGTAATTTTAAAGAGATAATCTTTGAAGATAAAATCTGGTGGTATTCTATGCTTAATGCTAGTTATATTACTTTAATTGCCCTTACTTTTCAGAATGCTTTAGCCTTTCTTTTGGCATTGGCTTGCGACCGGGAAATTAGATTGCGTAATTTTTATCGCACGGTATTTTTTATTCCTCCGGTGCTTTCGGAAGTAGTAGTAGGTTTGGTCTGGCAGTGGATTTTGGATGGAAATTACGGAATATTGAATAGTTGGTTAGTAAAATTAGGTTTTCCGCATCTGGTAAGAAATTGGCTTTCTGATCCCCGCACCGCCCTTAACTGTGTAGCGATTGTGCATTCTTGGAAAGGATTTGGTTGGGGTTTTTTGATATTTTTGGCAGGACTTCAGACCATTCCCCGTGAACTTTATGAGGCAGCGCGGGTAGATGGAGCAAGTGCCTGGCAGATATTTAAAAAAATAACTTTCCCTTTAATGATTCCGGTAATGGTTTTAGTGGCAATTTTAACTGTTTTAGGCACGATGCAGGCATTTGTTTTAATTATTGCGATGACCGGAGGAGGGCCGGGTTATCATACGGAAGTTCCGGTTTTAAGGATTTTGGCTTCCATGCGGGGTTCTTCGCGTTTTGGTTATGCCTGTGCACAGGGGATAAGTTTTGGAGTAATTTTGGTAATCGTTTCTTTTATTCAGTATCGTTTTTCGCGTCGAGCAAGAGAAATTTATTAGTAGTTAGGAAGTTAGGTGAGTTAGGTAAAGTTAGGAAGTTAGGAAGTTAGGTGAGTTAGGAAGTTAGATAAGTTAGGAAGTTAGGTGAGTTAGGGAGTTAAGTGTTTAGGTTTTTAGGTGTTAAGGTTTTAAGGTGTTTAGGAAATAAGAAAAGAAAACTATACGCTAAACGCTATACGCTATCCGCTATTAAAAAGTAGTTAGTAGTGAGTAGTGAGGATTTAGGGTTATTTAAAAAATAAAAAAACGAAAATAACGAACTAAATGAAATTAACATTTTTAAATGAAACATCCATTATATTATAAAAGTAAAAAGGTCGTTTTAAATACCTTAATCCATCTATTCTTACTTACGGTAGTGGTAAGTTGCCTTTTCCCTTTAATTTGGATGGTCGGCTCAAGTCTTAAAACCCAGCAGACGATTTTTAAAGATACCTCATTGATTCCTAAACAGATGCATTGGGAAAATTATTATCTTGCCTGGAAACAGGGTGGTTTTGGCAGATATTTTTTGAATAGTTTATTTTATACAGTTTCTGTGGTTTTGGGTATAGTTTTAGTTTCTTCTTTGGCAGCCTATGCTTTTTCGCGTTTTAATTTTTTTGGCAAAAATTTAATCTTTTATATGTTTATGGCCGCGATGATGATTCCGATTCCAGGAAGTTTTGTTCCTCTATATGTTTTATTAAATAAATTACATCTGCGTAATACTCAATTAGGATATATCTTATGTATGATTAATGTGGGGCTTTCTACCAGTATATTTTTATTAAAAACCTTTTTTGATAAGACTCCCAAAGAATTAGAGGATGCTGCACGCATCGATGGTTGTTCTAAATGGGGAATCTGGTGGCATGTAGCGCTTCCTTTAGCAAAACCGGTTTTGGCAGTGGTGGTGGTATTTAATGCTTTAAATGTCTGGAATGAGTATGTTTTAGCTTTGATTATTTTTGATAATCGTAATCTTATGCCTTTGCAGGTCGCTTTAACTACCTTTCAAGGTGAATTTATAACCCAGTATCCTTTGCTTATGGCAGGCTTAACCATTACCGCTATTCCTATAATCCTCATTTATCTTTTGATGCAGAAATATATTGTCAAAGGGGTAACTCAAGGAGCACTGGTGGGATGATTAAGGTCACAAGGTCACAAGGTCACAAGGTCACAAGTAAGTTGATTATATATTTGGTCTTAACGGGTGTCTTTGTGTCTCTGTGTCCTTGTGTCTTTTCGGAGGAGAAACCTTCTTCATCCGAGCTAATTGTGGAAGCTTGGCATATGCATGGGATAAAAGACGAGGAACATTTTCAAAAGACTTTGGAGATTACCCAAAAAATTATTGACCTATATGAAGAAGAAGCAAAAAAGCAACAGGCTTCTTTAAAAACATTTCCTAAATCGCGGGAAGCGATTGAAGCGGTAAGTATCCTTAATGATGTGGGAACCGCTTATTTTATTCAAGGTGAAGCTTATCGGGATCAAGGGAAAAATAAAGAGGCGATTGAGAAATTTAAAAAAGTGCTTTATGACTTCTGTTTTGCGCAGGCTTGGGATCCGCGCGGATGGTTCTGGAAAGTAGCAAAAGCTTCTTATGAGAGCATTATAAAATTAAATCCTGAGGAAAAATTAGCTCCTTGTAGGTGTGAAGGAGTAATGGAAAAAGAAAAAACAAAACCTAAGGTAAGCCAAATTCCTACAAAGTTAGTTTTATATGATGCGGGAAAAGAGGATTTAGTGGTAGATTATGAAAAATATGGTGATTTTCAAAATGTAGGTACCAAAGATTATAAATATATAATTAAAGATCAAGCAGGTCTTTCGGAAGCAGTAGGAGAAGGAATTTATCCTAATACCACTTCGGTAAGAAAAGATCCTGCTTTTAAGAAAGCACTTCAAGAAAAAAGATTAGAAGGTGATTTATGGGATTTTTTGCAGTCTCCGGATTTAGAGGCAGCCTTTTTTAAATGGGCAACTTCTACTGAACCAGTAGGAACAAGGCTTTTTTACACGGGGATGATTTTAGAAAAAGCAGGTTTAATTAAACAGGCAATTAAATGTTACTATGCAATTGTTGTACATTTTCCTTCAAGTTATGCCTGGACTTATTGGCATACCCCTTGGTATGTGGGAAAAGTGGCGATTGCTAAAATCAATCATCTGTTAAGGACGCATCCTGAATTAGGTTATAAATTAGAAGGCGCATATATTCGGATTATCAATGGTTTTGACCATGATCTTACCAATGATATTGTGATTGCTGATCCGGGTAGATTTGTAAAAATAGAAAAGGAAGAAAAACCCAAAGAAAAAATTTTAGAAAAGCCAAAGATAAAAAAAGAAATCGGTAAAGGAAAGGTAAGATTAGTCCAATATGAAAATGGAGACTGGCAACTTTTGGTAGAAGAAAAACCTTATGTAATTAGAGGTATAACCTATGCTCCCACAAAAGTAGGTCAATCTCCTGACGAAGGCACTTTAACCAATTGGATGGAAGATGATTTTAATCAAAACCGCAAAGCAGATGGCCCTTATGATGCCTTTGTGGATAAAAATAGGAATAATCAGCAAGATGAAGATGAACCTGCGGTAGGTGATTTTTTCTTAATGAAAGAGATGGGAGTAAATACAATTAGACTTTATCATCATCCTTTTAAAGTTAAAAAAGAAATATTAAGGGACCTTTACAATAATTATGGGATAAGGGTGATTATGGGTGATTTTTTGGGAAAATATGCTTTGGGTTCAGGTGCACCTTGGAATCCGGGAACAGATTATCGCAACGAAGAGCATAAAAAGAATATGCTTGATTCAGTATTAAAGATGGTAAAAGAACATAAAGATGAACCTTATATTTTATTTTGGCTTTTAGGTAATGAAAATGTTTACGGTTATGCCTGTAATGCGGATAAATACCCAGAAGAATTTTTTAAATTTGCCAATGAAGTAGCAAAAAAGATAAAAGAAATCGATCCCGAACATCCGGTAGCGATCTGTAACGGCGATGTTTTATTCTTGGATAAATTTGCCAAACTCTGTCCAGATATAGATATCTTTGGTACTAATGCTTACCGGGGAGAGTATGGTTTTGCCGGACTTTGGCAAGAGGTAAAAGAAGAGATAGATAAACCGGTATTTATTACAGAGTTTGGTTGTCCTGCTTATGCGGAAAGTAAAACTCAAGAAGAAGCAGAAAAACTTCAGGCAGAATACCATCGCTGGTCCTGGCAGGATATTGAGGATAATATGGCATTGAGAGGAAAAGCAGGAAATTCAATTGGTGCGGTTATATTTGAATGGTTAGATGAATGGTGGAAGGCATATGAGCCAAAAGTCCATGATACCAAACCACTTTGGGCAGGACCTTTTCCGGATGGATTTATGCATGAGGAATGGCTTGGTTTATGCGGTCAGGGAGATGGTAGTTTAAGTCCATTTTTAAGACAACCGCGTCAAGTTTATTATATGTATAAGGAAGTTTGGAATAAAGAAGTTAGGGAGTTAGGTGAGTTAGGAAGTTAGGGAGTTAGGTGAGTTAGGAAGTTAGGGAGTTAGGTGAGTTAGGAAGTTAGGGAGTTAGGTGAGTTAGGAAGTTAATTAGTGATTAGTTAATTGAGTTAATTAACGAAAATAACGAAATTAACGAACTAAACGAAATTAACGAAAAATGGGGGAGAAAGGAGGGATAAAGAATTCAAATATCAAAAATCAAATATCAAAATTTAAAAAGGAGGTGGAAAGATGAAAAGGAGTTTGGTAATTTTATTAGCCTTGGCAGTAGTGCTTCCGGTTTATGTAATGGCGCAGGAAGAGACAACGCAGAAGCCTAAGGAATTTGTGGTCTACCGTGATAAGAACTCGCGGGATAATCACTATATCCCTTCAGGTTGGATGGGTGATTACGGAGATATAAAGATTAATGACCAGTATACACAGAATCCCCAATCCGGAAGTACCTGTATCCAATTTAGTTATTCCGCAAAGAAATCGCAAGGTCAGGGTTGGGCAGGAGTATACTGGCAGAATCCTGCCAACAACTGGGGAACTAAAAAGGGCGGTTTTGATTTAACGGGAATGAATAAACTTACCTTCTGGGCACGCGGTGAAAAAGGCGGAGAAAAGATTGAAAAGTTTGCAGTCGGAGGTATAAAAGGAACCTATGCAGATACCGCAGAAGTCTCTATCGGTCCGATAGAATTGACTAATTCTTGGAAACAGTATACTATAAATTTATCCGGCAAAGACCTTACCTATATAAGCGGAGGTTTCTGTTGGGTAACCACTTCTGATTTAAATCCGCAAGGCGCAACTTTCTATTTAGATGAGATAAAATTTGAATATGACCCTGCCTTAAAACCAGAAACAAAAAAGACAGAAAATATGCCCTTTTATGTTTACTCTGATAGAGGTGCAATTACTAACCACTATATCCCTTCAGGTTGGATGGGTGATTGGGGAGATATAAAGTTTGATGCGGGCTGTACCGAAGATCCCTATTTGGGGACTACCTGTATAAAGATTATCTATACTGGTAGTATGTCACAAGGCGCCCGCTGGGCAGGAATTTATTGGCAGAATCCTGCCAACAACTGGGGCTCAATTGATGGTGGTTATGATTTATCCAAAGCCACCAAACTTACTTTTTGGGCAAGAGGTGCCAAAGGTGGAGAGCGGATTGAAGAGTTTAAGGTAGGCGGGATAATGGGTGAGTATTCTGATTCGGATAGCGCATCCATTGGTCCGGTTATATTAAATAAGGAATGGACAAAATACGAGATTGATTTAAAAGGAAAAGATATGTCTTACATCATCGGTGGTTTTTGCTGGGCAACCAATGTGGATGTAAATCCGGAAGGCGCGGTTTTTTATCTGGATGAGATTAGATACGAATAACTTATTTAGTCGCAAGGTCACCAGGTCACCAAGCCACCAGATAATAAAGATGGTTTTTCTGGTTGGCTTGGTGGCTTTTTTGTCGGTGGCAATGGCGCAAAAACCCAAACCCAAGGTTTATATCCAATCTCTTAAAAATGGTCATTTTAGGTTAATTGTAAATAAAAAGCCTTTTATTATTAAGGGAGTAGTTTATAATCCTATTCCTATTGGCCAAAATTATGATTATGATTGGTGGTCAGATGAGAATAGACCTTGGATGATAGATGGAAAACTGATGAAAGAGATGGGAGTTAACGCGGTAAGATTTTATCAACCAGGGAAAAATCCTGAAGCAGTAAAAAAAGTAATTGATGATTTATATAAAAATTTTGGTATTTATACGATTATGGGACACTGGTTAGGTTTCTGGAATTATCCCTGTCCTTTTTATGGAGATAAAGATTTTAGAGAAAAAATAAAAGAAGAAATTTTAGAGATGGTAAAACTTTATAAAGACCAAGAGGGTTTACTTTTTTGGGTTTTGGGTAATGAAAATAACTATTCCTTTTCTGGTCAAGTCAATCCTTGGTCAAACGAAGAGATCGATAAAGAACCTGACCCTTATAAACAGAAGATCTTACGGGCAAAAATTTATTATTCTTTTGTAAATGAATTGGCAAAAGAGATTAAAAAAATAGACCCAAACCATCCGGTAGCTTTAGGTAATGGTGAATTGATCGGTTTAGATATCGCTAATCAGTATTGTCCGGATATAGATATCGTTGCCTGTATTATTTATAGAGGTAAGACTTTTGGTAATCTTTTTAATTCTTTAAAAGCAACCTTTAACCGTCCCATATTTTTATCGGAATTCGGTGCGGATAGTTACGATGCCTTTAAAAACAAAGAGGACCAGAATATGCAGGCTTATTTTTTGGAATGTCAGTGGCAACAGATCTATCAAAATTTGGCTGGAAATCAAGGAGCGGGAAACTGTATTGGAGGCACGGTCTTTGAGTGGAGCGATGAATGGTGGAAACATAATGAATACGATTCTTCGGGTTGGGTGATCCATGATACATCTGCAGGCTGGTCAAACCCTTCCTACTATTTTGATATCCAGGCAAAGGATAATAAAAATATGAATGAAGAGTGGTTTGGGGTTGTGGCTTTATCAGAGGAAAGAGTTGATGGTTTAAACAAACGCATTCCCAAAAAGAGTTATTATGTGATAAAAAATTTTTGGCAGGATATGGAGAAAGGAAAAATTTCTTTTAAAAAGAGCTATAAGAAAAAATGAAAAAGTTAAAGTTATTTTTTATTTTTATTTTAATTTTAATTTCTTTATCTTTTGCCCAATCTGATTTAGATAAAATTAAGGAAGATTATTTTAAAAATCACCGCTATGATGAGTTTGTAAGTTATCTTAAAAATTTAGAGAAAAAAGAACCCTCCCGTAAGATAGAGATAAGTTATTATATTGCGCTTTCTCGGTACCAACAACTTAAATATTTAGAAGAGACACAGAACTGGGATTTATATTTTAAATACGGAAATGATTATAGGGAACAGTTACTTAGAGAGTTAAAAAAAGTGATAGATTTAACTTCTTATAAGGATAAGATAAATCTCTATGCACTTAGTCTTTTATGGAGATTTTATAAAGACCAACAGAGCCCACAAGAAATAGAAACTAAAAAATCTCTGATGGAAGCCTGTAGTTTATATTTAAAAGAGACAGATGAACTCAAACCCATAAAAGAGATCGCCGATGTATTTAAAAGTTATGAGAATAAATTAGACGCAGAGAAATTATACCAGCTTTACGCGGATAAATTAAAAGTTTTGGAGAAGGATTTAACAGAGTTAGGTCTTTTTGCCTCTAGTGCTTTAAAAGAAAATAACTTAGATTTGGCGATTCAGATTTACGATGCTTACATAGAGAGGATAACAAAAGAATATCCCAAAGAGAAATTATTAAACGAGCTTATATCTATTGCCAAAAGTTTTTCTTTTAGCACCACTGGCAATTATAACTTGGAATATGCAGAAAAGATCTTTAGACAGATAGAGTTATTATACGGAAAGGATGCTTTTGATGAGGAGACTTTATATCTAAGAGGATATAATTTAGAAAAATCCTTAAATTATAAAGAAGCCTTAAAGCAATACCTGATTTTCTTAGAAAAATTTCCTGAAAGTAAATATATCCACGAAATTACATTTAAGACCGCAGTAATTTATGCCTACAGTTTAGCGGATTTGGAGAAAGCATTTGATTATTTTAAAAGGTTGATTAAGAAAGAAGAAATAACTCCTTATTTAATTTCTAGTCTTTATCAGTTAGGTTTAATCTCTCAGTGGCAGAATAATTTTAATGAAGCAATAAATTATTATAATACTTTGTTAGAGAAGGCAGGTAATGATTTTGAGGAATTGAAAAATTTAGCCAAAATAAGGTTAAATGAAATAGAAAATAAAAATCCAATTGAGTATAATTTGAAAACATTTCTGGATTTAAGTTTTTCCAAAGAGACATTTTTTCAAAGTGGTAATTTAAGTTTATCCTCCTCTGATTTTAAAATAAGTAAGGGGAAATCCATAGAGGTTTCCGCCTCGGTTACGCTTCCAGAAAGCGGATGTTACTCAATAGATTTAAATTATCTTTGGTCAGGAGAATTGGGTATAAGCTCTCCTTCTTTAAACCAAAATGTATTTACTACCTCCTATAAATCCTCAGGTACAAAATTAATAAATCTGATAGTCTTAACTCCTTCAGGCATCTTAGATAAATCCTACCTTATGGTTGATGTAGAATAAACCCCACAATTTTTATTAAGATAAGTTTATTGTTAAAACTTCTTGACTTATCTTAATTTAAGTAGTATAAATTAAATAAATATGTTAAAGAATAATTTTTTAAAAGATACGGAAACTCTCACCGAAAAACAAAGACGCAATCTTTTAATTATAGATACTATCCGAAGGTACGGTCCTATCAGCAGGCCTCAAATTTCGGAAAAATTGGGAGTTAATGTAGTAACCATTTCTAATTATATAGATGATTTTTTAAGAAGAAACTTAATAATAGAAACAGAATTCGATGTTTCCGAAGGCGGAAGGAGACCTCTCCTTTTAGATTTAAATCCTGAAGCAGGTTATAGTATCGGTGTAGGCATAAATCTTACCCATATAGTAGGTTTGCTTATGGATATAAAAGGAAATATAATCTACAAAGTTTCTTCAGATATTACGGGTATTGCCTCCACAGAGATTGTAAGTAAAATTCTTGAAGTTATCCGAATGGTTCTAAAACGTTCTAAAAACTATAGCGACAAAATCAAAGGAGTAGGTATAGGAATCGCGGGTTTAATAAATAAAAAGACCGGTTCCATCCGTTGGCCCCAGAGGATAAAAGATGGCTATGATTATATCTCTGTGGATATACCTTTAAGAGAGATGGTTGAGAGAGAATTTGACCTACCCGCATTAATCGATAATGATGCCACCTGTGCCTGTTTTGGAGAGATTTGGTATGAAAAAGCTTTGGAATGGAATAATATTTTATATATGTTTTCCGGTGTAGGATGTGGTATAATGTTTGATGGTAAAATTTATCGCGGAAGTTCAGGTTATGCAGGAGAGGTTTCTATACATAGTTATAAAGAGAAAGATTCTTTTAAGTGCGAATTAGGTAATCCCTGTTTTCTTAAGCGTTGGGAATACGATCTGGGTATATTAGAGGATTTAAAAAAGAGATTGTCTAACAAGAATAATTATACCCAACAGATTCTGGGGTTAGCAGAAAATAAAATAGAAAATATAGATTTAAGAACCATCTTTACCGCTCACCAGCTTAAAAATCCCCTGGTAGAGGAAATTCTAAAATTGGCAGCGAGACGTTTGGGGATTAAAATTTCTTTTCTAGTTAATCTTTTGAATCCGGAGGTAGTAATTATCGGTGGAGGGTGGGAAGAGGCAGGAGAAGAATTTTTAAAAGAAGTGATTCAGACAGTAAAGGAATGGGCTTTTAGAGAAGTCACGGAAAATTTAAAGATAGTTTATTCTAAGTTAAAAGATAACGCTTCTGCCTATGGTGCAGCAGCATTGATGATGGAAAGGTTTTTTGCTTATGTATAGAAAAAGAAAGGAGTAAAATTTTATGGATAAAAAATCCAGAATAATTATCTCTGTTCTCATAATTTTTCTTTTAGGGGCAATAATTTTTGCATTTATGGCGGTAAGCTCAAAAGAGATGTTAAGAAGAGAATTTGAATCTGTCAAAGAGCAACTGCAAAGAGAAAACGAAGCTTTAGCCAAAAAAGCATCTGATGCACTCCAGGAGAAAAAGAATATGGAATTAAGGCTTGAGGAGATAAAAAGAGAGTTAGATAATCTCTCCAAGGAAAAATCAGACCTGGAGAAAAAATATGAGATAGTGACAAAAGAAAAGGAAGATTTAATCCAAAGGTTAAAGACGGTAACCACTCCTACAATAGTAACTGCTCCTGCCCCCCCTACTCCTACGCAGAAACCTGAGGTGGAGGATGCTTATTGGGCAGGCCTTTTAAAGGAGAAGGCAAATTTGGAGATGACGGTGGATCAGTTAAGGAATCAGCTAGACAATCTAAAGATACAACTGGAGGAATTAAAGAATAATCGGTCAAATTTAGAACTCGAATTGAAAAACCTTACTCAGGAAAGGCAGGATATAGAAAGAAAACTTTCCTATACTGAAAAATTGATTGATAGTATTTCTTTGGAGTTAGTAAGGGAGAAAAAAGATAAGCGTAGAATAGAAGAGGAGTTAAAGATGCTCAAGAATGAGCATCGGATGGCTATTCAGAGGATAAATACTTTAAACGAGGAAAAACTCAATTTAGAGAAAAAACTTCAGCAGGTACAAAGCGAAAAAACCGATTTGGAACGTAGACTTAAAGAGGCAAATATAGCGTTGGAAAGAAAAACTTTAGAGTCAGAGGGATCAAAAGAGAGATACGCTTCTTCAGAAAACTTGCCTGCGCAATCTGTGGAACTACCTCCTATCGTGGTGCGTTCACCTGAGGCAGAGGTTTCTAAAGAGTCGGTTACTTATAAGGGGAAAGTTCTGGCGGTAAATAGAGAACATAATTTTATTGTAATCGACTTAGGTGAGGAACAAGGAGTAAAGATAGGAGATCTTTTTAGTGTATATAGAAATGAACAGAAGATCGCTAATGTAGAAGTAATTCAGACGCGCAAGAATGTTTCTGCCTGTGATATCCGACAACAAAGTACTAATATCAGAGTAGGTGATACGGTAAAATAAATTTTTAATTTATATAATGTCAAAAAGACCCGTCCCCTCGGGGAAGGTTTCCATAAAAGAGGTTGCTAAACTTGCGGGTGTTTCTATTGCTACAGTATCTCGCGTAATTAATAAAAATCCTTCCGTAAAAGAAGAAAATCGCAAAAAGGTATTAAAGGCAATACAGGAGTTAAAATTTTTTCCTTCGGTTTCTGCTCAGAGATTGGCTTCCGGCAAAACTAACGTGGTAGCTTTAGTTATTCCCCGCTATGAGGGTATATTTTATTCCTTTTATGCTTTAGAGCTCTTGAAAGGTATAGGTACGCTTTGCGATGCATTAAAACTGGATTTACTACTTCATCTTGCAACCGCTAACAGTCAGATTAATTTTTCCGGTTTGGGAGGGATGATCTTTGCGGATATTATAGGTAATCAGCATCAGTTACAAGAGGCCCTTTTTAGGCATCTTCCCTGTATAGTAATAAATAGATTTATGCAAGAACCCAATATAAGTTGTATTGCTATAGATAACTTTAAAGGTGCTAAAGAAGCAGTGGAATATTTAATTGGCTTAGGGCATAAAAGGATTGCACATATTGCAGGTGATTTAGTTACTCAGGCAGCGCAGCAGAGATTAGAAGGATATAAATCTGCTTTAGAAGATAAAGGCATTCCCCTAAATGAAGATTATATCGTCAAAACCGATTATTCGCGGGGTCAAGCAAGACAGGCAGCAGAAAAATTATTGAGTTTAAGACCTCATCCTACCGCTATCTTTGTGGCTTCGGATTCTATGGCATTAGAGGTGATGAATGTAGCTACCGAAAGAGGGCTTTTACTACCTCAAGATTTGTCTATCGTAGGTTTTGATGATAACCCTTCAGGGCTCTATGGAAAAGTTGCCTTAACTACGGTAAGGCAACCTTTAATTAAAATGGCTGAGGAATCGGTGAAATATTTAGATGCGGTGATGAAAGGAAAACAAAATCAGATTAAAAAATTAGTCCTAGCTCCCGAGTTAATTATCCGCGAATCTGCTTGTCCGCCCAAAAAAGACTAAATACAATTTGTTGTATATAAATAAAAAATTAATACTATATATTGTATTTTTTTCTTGACAAATAACTTTTAGCGTGGTATACTTAAAATAGGAGGAAAGATTAATTAATTTTTTATTTAAAGGAAGGAGAAGGGATAGAATTGAAACTTTCGGAAAATGCCCTTAAAGTTTTAGAGAGGCGCTATCTTACTAAGGATGAATCTGGTAAAGTAATTGAAACACCCCAAGAGTTATTTCACCGGGTAGCCAAAGCCATTGCCTCTGCAGAAGAACTCTATGGAAAATCCAAAAAAGAAATCCAGAAATTAGAGTCCGCTTTTTATAATATGATGACCAATTTAGAATTTATGCCGAATTCTCCCTGTTTAATGAATGCAGGAAAAGAATTAGGACAGCTTTCTGCCTGCTTTACCTTGCCTATCGATGATTCAATGGAGTCTATATTTGAGACTTTAAAAGCCACCGCAATGATCCACAAAAGCGGCGGTGGCACTGGATTCTCTTTTTCCCGCTTAAGACCAAAAAATTCAGTAGTGCGCTCTACCGGTGGCATTGCTTCTGGTCCGGTTTCCTTTATGAAGGTTTATGATTCCGCAACGGAAGCGGTAAAACAGGGCGGATGTGTTGCGCCTCAGACACGGGTATCTACTGAATTTGGAATAGTAAAAATAGGAAGTTTAGGACCGAAAGAAATAATAGAAGAAGATAAGTGGTATCCTCATAATGGAAGGCCTTTTGTAGTTGTTACCGATAACGGACAGGAAATATCTGATGCATTCTATAATCACGGCAGAGCAAGGGTAAAGACGATAAAGACCGCCTGTGGGTATTTTGTTACTGCAACCGATGAACATCGTTTTAGGGTTATAGATGAAAATGGTAATTATGTTTGGCGGTATGTAAGAGAGATCAAAGTCGGCGATTGGTTGGCATTACAAAAGAACACTTATATAGCCCAAAATAATTATCCATTACCTAAATGTAGTTTTAAAATTCACTTTAATGCTCAGATTATAAAAACCCCTTCTGTGCCTACAAAAGAGCTGGGAGAGTTTATCGGTTTTTTCATTGGTGATGGAGCAATGAGTATTGATAAAAAAGGGACCGGCAGATTGATTTTTACCATAAATGATAATGATGAATTTATGAAAGATTATTTATGTAATATAACCGAGGAACTTTTTGGAATAAAACCCATTTCCCAAAAGAAAAAACAGGATAAGAGCACAAATTATTTTTTTAATTCTACGGTACTGGTCCATTGGCTTAAACAGATCGGAGTAGAAAAGAAATCTGCTCTG
>Ga0207433_10004273_pt1 | contig 26444 bp, 14 predicted proteins | sample YelNatPaOPGAMG01_FD_187559 | JGI IMG/M metagenome (GOLD analysis project Ga0207433, IMG submission 187559) | Hot spring thermophilic microbial communities from Obsidian Pool, Yellowstone National Park, USA - OP-RAMG-01 (SPAdes) (version 3) | ecosystem: Environmental > Aquatic > Thermal springs... | reverse complement strand
GTAGATGATGTAGGCTGAACTTCTTGTTTTACCTCTTCTGTAGATGATGTAGGCTGAACTTCTTGTTTTACCTCTTCTGTAGATGATGTAGGCTGAACTTCTTGTTTTACCTCTTCTGTAGATGAGGGCTTGGATTCATTTATCGTATCTGTATCTGATTTCTTTGCATTTCCCTGCGATGCACTCGAATTCATAGATTCGTATTGCATTTTTAGCATCGTTGCTTCTTCCATTAATTTTGCAGCCTCGTCAATTTGAGCATTTATCTCCTTTCTTTCCTCTTCGAGTTGCTTCTTTTCCACATCTATCTGTCTTTTCTTTTCCTCGAGTTCAAGCCTTAATTTTTCAAGTTCGTCTCTTTCTTTTCTAATAACTTCGAGTTCTCTTTGTTTTTCTCCATCTTGGGTTGCAACTAACTCCATATTCTTTAACGATTCTTCCTTTGCGACGATTTCTTCTAACTTCTTCTTATTCTCTTCTTGCATCTTCGTTGCTTCTTCCATTAATTTTGCAGCTTCCTCGAGTTGCTCAATTGATGACGACTTCGCAGTTTCAAGTTCTGATTTCAAACTCTCAATCTCGCCTTTTTGTCTTTCAATCTCTTGTTTTAAAGTTTCAATTTCAGATTTGCTCGTCGTTCCATCTATAGCCTGTTTGCTAATTTCTTCTTCTTTTGCTTTTAACATTTGTTCGTAATTCTGAAGTTCTTCTAACTTCTTCTTATTCTCTTCTTGCATCCTCGTCGCTTCTTCCATAAGTTTTGCTGCTTCTTCTAATTGCATATTCGCTTTTTCCAATTCCTTCTTTGTCTTCTCTTCAAGTTCACTAAGTTCAGTTTCCTTCTGTTCAAGTGTTTCTTTCTTTGATTCTAAAAACACTTCTCTTTCATCGCACACGATATCTCTGTTGTCAAGGTTCATCTTGTATCGATCTAACTCTTCTTTCATTCTGCTTAAATCTTCTCTCATCTGCTGAATCTGAGCTTTTTCTTCTTCGATTTGTTTCATTTCATTGAGTATTTGTTCTTTTGATTTTATCAATTCTTCAGTCTCCACAGCAATCCGCTGTGATTCTAAATCGAGTGTATGCATCTGGTCTTCGACAAGTTGTTTATCATACGCTACATCTTCTGCTTTCTTTGCTAATTCATTCTCTTTCTTCCTTTGTTCTTCGGCTTTTTCTGCTAATTCTTTCTCCAATTGTTGCAGTCTTGCTTTCTCTAACTCTATCTCTTCAAGTTTCTTCTGTAGCGTCCCACTTTCTTCGGCAACTCTTGCTGTTTCCTTCTTTAAATCTTCTTCAAGGTTCTTCAGTGAATTTCTTTCATTTTCAAGTTCTTCCTTTGTTTTTGAAATTGCCAAACGCTCGGCTTCGTTCTCTGAAATCTTCTTCGCAAGGTCCTCTTCTCTTTCTGATATCGACTTCATCAACGCATTTAACTCGTTCTCTTTTTGTGTTAATTCTTCGCTCTTCTTTAGATTCGCCTGTTCTTGTTCATTTAACTTTGCACGCATCTCTTCCAGTGCTTTTTTCTCTTTCAACAACTCTTCCCTTTCTGCATTCAACTTTGCCTGGTCCTCATCGGCTTGGAGTAACGCTTTCGTTAATGCTTCTTCTGTTGCTGAAAGTTCTTTCTCTTTATTATCTAATTGTCCTTTCCTTTCTTCATACATCTTGTTCAGTTCTGCTTCTCTTATCTCTAATTTTGATAGTTTCTCCTCATACTCTGCCTTAATCTTCGCATGCTCCTCCGCCAGCTCAGATGCCTTTTTCTCTAATTCTAATTTCATCTCCTCAAGTTTCTTATCCCTCTCTGAAAATTCTTTTGCTTTTTCTTCTGATTTCTCTTCAAGTTCCTTGTACTTTAACTCAATCTCTGCTTCTTTTGCTCTTAATTCCTCTTCCTTCAAAACCGATTCTTCTACTTTTCTTATCGCTTCATCTTCTTTAATCTTCAACTCTTCTGCTCGCTCATTCATCTCTTTCTCTCTTGCTTCCATCTCCTGTTTACGAAGTTCAAGTTCGGCTCGCTCCTCCTTCTGTTTCAAAATCTCATGCTCTACTTCTTCATTCTTAATCCTTACACCTTCAAGTTCATCTGCAAGAAGTGATTCTCGTTCACTTATACTCTTTTCTCTCGATTCCAATTCCTTACTCTTTTCCTCATACTTTCTTTCCTTTTCCAAAAGTTCTTCACTCTGCTTCTTAATTCGTTCTGCCTGTTCCTCAAGTTCACTCGCACGTTTTGCAAGTTCTGCCTCTTTTGCAGAGATTATGCTCATATTATTATCAAGTTCTTTCTTCTTTTCTTCAAGTTCTTTTAACGATTGCTCCACTCTTTTCATTTCACTTTCTGCTTTTTCAATCTTGGCTTGGACATTTTCGCTCTCTTTTAGAAGTAGGTTAGCCTGAAGTTCAGTTGCTGCCTGCTTCTTCGCAAGTTCTTCAGATTTTTTCCTTATCTCTATCTCTTTCTGTAATAATTCTTCTGCTTTTGCATCTATCTCTTTTTCACGTTCGTTTAAGTTCTGCTCTCTTTCATCGCATGATGCCTTTAGTTTGTTCAATTCCTCTTCTTTCTCTCCTAATTTCTTTTCTTTCTCTGCATTTATCTTTTCTTGTTTTTGGATATACGAAATATCAACCATTCTTGATTCTTTTTCTGCTTCGAGTTCTGCTTTTAATTCCTCGAGACTCTTTCTTTCTGCTTTTAACAATTCATCCTGTTTTCTAAGTTCCTCAAGTTTCCTATCAAGTTCTTCCGCCTCAGTTCTTGCCCTATTTCGCTCCCTTTCTTCCACTTCTGCCTTGTATTTTTGAAACTCCGCTTCTTTTTCTTCTAATTTCTTATCTGTCTCTTCAACTAACTTCTGATATTCTTCTTCCTTCGCAATCAATTTCTGGTCCATCTCTTTCATTGTTTCTTCAAGCATTGCCTTGAGTTGTGCAACTTCTTTCTTAGACTCATCAAGCGCAATCGTCATTTCATCTAACTTTCTCTTCTCCTCTATTCTACCTGTGCGCAACTTCGTTTCAAGTTCACGCAGCTTCTTCCTCTCATTCTCTAATGTCTGCTGTGCTTCGTCAAGAGATGCTTTTAAGTCTTCCTTTGCTCTCTTTTCGTCATCAAACGCTTTTCTAAGTTCATCGTATCTTTTCTTCTCTTCTGCTTTAACAGCATTAAGTTTCTGCTCAAGTTCTCTATTCTTATCTCTTTCTTCTTTCAAAATTGCCATCGTCTCTTCCATATCGGCGATGGTACGAGATTCTGATTCTCTTAACTGAACTATCTTTGCATCTTTCTCAGCAAGAAGTTTTGTTTGCTCATCTAGTTTTCTTGTAAGTTCGTCAATACTGCGTGTTTGTAAGTTAATTAACCTCATTTTCTCGCGATTATCTTTTGATAATGCATCTAATTCTGCTTTAAGTGAGGCAATTTCGTTGCTCGATACCTGTGGCATCGATAACTTTTTCTGTTCTATCTCAAGTCTGAGTTTCTCGAGCATCGCTTTTTCTTCAACCATTTTTGCACTCTGTTCCTCGAGTTCCATCTTTTTGCGTTTTATCTCAAGTTCGATTTGATTTAACTGCTCGCTTTTTGTATTAAGAGCATCTTCTCTCTTATCTAAAAATCTCTCTCTATCTCTTATCTCTTGCTTTTGCTTCTCAAGCCTTGTCTTAAGCCTTTCCAGCCTTTGACGTTCTTGCGTCAAACTCTCTTTGTCCTCAGGTAATTCTGTCGACTGAACAGGTTCTTGGCTCATCTACTCAATGCTCCAGCCGCTCAGGAATAGATTTCATCATTAAAATACCTATCTTCAATTTGAACCTTTCTTAAACCTTTTTTCGATGCAAAGCAACCATGGGCATAAATATCAATATTGAAGAGAGAGTAATGAACATAATTGACATACAACCGCTCCCTTTAGCAGTTGAATCAGCACTTGCAACCTTGATTTTGTGCGTAGCGTTCTCTGTTTCACCAGTTATTAAACACTTGGCTATTATTTCAACTTCATATTCACCTGATTTAGCAGGTAAAGTAAGGGTTAATGTGTACGTTCCATTAGGCTCGACCAAGCCCTTAACTTCATTCCCATCTCCTATCTTTCCATATACTTCCATCGAACTCCCATTTGCCTCTGTAAGAACACGAATTTGTCCACTTATTTTCAAATAAGAACTTGGTTTATACCCTTTTCCTTTGATATAATCTCCAGATATAAGTGTATTCGATAGTGAAATTGAGAGTGTGCGAATTGATAAAAGCATACTTGAAGACGCACTCCCGCCTGTTGTATTCCTTGCAGTTACTTCTACGTTGTATACCCCTGCAGATAATCTACCAACATGTGCAGTATAATTTTCTCCATCTCCAGTCATTTGAAAAGTTTTGTTCAAGACGCCACTTAGATTTAAGGTTACAGATTCTACATTTCCACCATAAACATGGGCATATATAGTTACTTCGTCTCTCGAGGATGGATTGCTAGGCGATTTCGAAATTAAATCAACAGAGAATGCTCTTGCATTTTTTGATGCTATATTCTTCTGTTCATTTGAGATATCTTTGATGTTGTTAGAGAATTTACCATGCATCGGCTGGACGAATGCAACCAAAAACAAAAATCCAGCAAAAATTAAAGTCAAAATCTTACATATCCTCCAACTTCTTATGTTAATTTTCACTTTCATCTTCTCACCTATTTAACTATTAAATATCATTATTGCGTATCAATTATTTTAATCTTGACCTTTTTTAAATATCATTTTTATACCAGTATTTTCATCTTTATTTCTATTTTTTATTTAGATACTGAAATAAAAAAGAAGATTTGAACAACCTTATTGTGCTTCTTTAATAGATTGGTCTAATACCTCTATCGCAGCATCTATTTGCTTTTCTGTAACTACTAGCGGCGGAATAAACCTAATCGCAGATTTCCCGCATCCGAGTAGCAGCAGCCCTTTCTTGTATGCTATCTCTTCAATCTTATCTCTTAGTTTTGTTGCATGCTCTTTTGTCTTTCTATCTTTTACGAAATCGGCTGCTAACATAAGACCCAAGCCGCGAACATCTCCTATTACTTCGTGTTTATTTTGCAATTCTTCCAATCTTTTCTTAAAGTAGGCTCCAACTTTTGTTGCGTTTTCAAGCAATTTCTCTTCTTTTATTACATCAATCGTTGCTAAGGCTGATGCGCATGCAACCAGGTTTCCTCCGTATGTGTTCGAATGCGCACCGCTAACTTGGAAATCATACTTTGAGTTATACACAACAGCACCTATGGGAATACCCGAACCTAGCGCCTTTGCCATTGTTATTACATCAGGGACTACTTCATGGTGTTCCATTCCAAACCATTTCCCTGTTCTTCCGAATCCGGCTTGGACTTCGTCAGCAACGAATAGAATACCATGTTTCTGTGCTATCTTGCTTACCTCCTTAACAAACTCTTTTGGAGGCACGATATATCCACCTTCACCTTGCACAGGTTCCATAAAAATAGCAGCAACTTCATTTGGTGGTAGGAAGGTTGTTAGATACAATTCGTCAATTATTTTTGCGCACCAAATATCGCAACTTGGATATTCGAGTTTGTATGGGCATCTATAACAACTTGCAAATGGGATATGTGTAACGCCAGGCATTGTAGGGAAGAATCTTTCTTTGTGAACTACCTTAGAACCTGTTAGTGAAAGCGACCCCATGGTTCTTCCATGGAATGCACCTATGAACGCTATAAACTGTTTGCGTTGTGTTGCCCATCTTGCAATCTTGATTGCAGCCTCGACTGATTCAGTCCCTGAAGAGGTGTAGAATACTTTCTTGTCATAATTCCCAGGCGTTATTTTTGTTAGTTGTTCTGCAAGTTTAACTTGCACATCGTAGTAATAATCAGTCCCTGCAAAATGCATTAGTTCTCCTGCCTGCTTCTGGATCGCTTGTACTATTTTCGGATGGCAGTGCCCTGTATTAATGACTCCTACACCGCTTGTAAAATCAAGATACAAGTTTCCATCTACATCTTCGACAACAACACCTTTTGCTCTTTTCGCAGCAACTGGCGCTGTCTTTGTTGAGGTTGCTATATATTTTGTATCTCTCTCTACAATTTCCTTTCCATTAGGACCCGGTGGCTCTACTTTTATATTCGGTACTTTCAGTTGCGGGTCATCTAATCTTATCTCAGATACTTTTTCAACCATGCTTTCTCCCCCAAATGTTAGTGTTGCCCTGAATGTTATTACAAAATATAAAGGCTTGGAGTATGGTAAGATAGATTTGTAAATCGAATTAAATCAACATTTAAATCGAGATACTCAAATAAAATGGCCTGCGAAAACATGGAAGCGAGGCTTGGAATGAATAAGTTATAGGTATAGGACTGGGTAGATTACAGACCTTGGACTTTGGAATGGACACTAAACTGTTTCACTCAGTAACAACTTCTCTCGCAATCGCAAGAACGACAAGCATTCCAAGGGTAGCAAATGCAAATGCAAGTGTCCAATTTTTGCCCGTTGGGATTTTTTCTGGTGGAATGTAATCAATCTCTACACTTTCAAGGTAAACCGTTTTATTAGATTGAGTTAATAAATTTTCTGAAACTAATATTCTACCGTTCAAAGCCAAGCCTTCAGGTTCAAAAAAAGGACGACTTGAAATCTGCATCCAGTTTATAAGATTATGTGAATTGTAAATTCCACACATATCAAAGATTAGGTAAGAACCGTTTTGGCTTTGGATAATAGCAGGCATCTTAAACTTTTGTTCGCTTGTGGTATAGTCTATAGAAGCCTGCACTGTTTCAAATCTATTTTCAGAAGGGACATATTTTGAAATAAAGAGTTTTCCGGAATCGGAATGTGCAAAGGTACACAAAATATCGCCGTTTGATGTGCATATTGCAGAAACATCTCTAATATCACCTTCGCTACTTTCGTCTGTAACAGGGATAGGTTCTTTCCAGTCGATACCATTTGACGATTGTTTTGCAATGATTGAATAGTTCCCTGGTTTTGAGCCCGTTATATTCTGTTGCAGATAAAACAACCAAAATTTTCCTTCCTTGTCAAAGAGCAATCTTGGCTTGGACACTGCCCAATTAGAATCTATAGAAACATTTGAGGCGCAAGAGAGGAGTTCCCAATTCTGACCTGAACTTGAATGCGATATGAAGATATTGCCCAAGCCGTCCATGTCCGAATAATAAGCCATGACAAATTCGAAATCTGTCTTTACTAAAGAGGGGTCGGTTTCTATGCTCGTGTCGTTAGTTATTTGCATAGGGGCGCTCCAATTTATTGTGTCCTGCGAGTATTTTATAAAAATATCGCCTTTACCATCTGTATCTTTTGCATAAGCGATTGCATAACCTATAAGTGTTTTTACGATAGAGGGTCTGCATAATGTATTATTAACTACGACTATTGGTTCTGAAGTATTAACAACAAATTTGGCAGGTTTAATAGTATATGGAGATTGTGGACCTTGAACCACAAGGTTGTACGAAAAGACTACAAAACATATAGAGAGGATTAACGCAAGTATTCTTGGTATAGTAACACGTATCCCTTTTATTCTAAATTCATATCTTCCCTTCACATGAGGTAATTACAAGTAATTATATAAGAATGTTGCGAAAAAGTAATTTCGTTGCATGCGATAACTCAGATGGAGTATTACATGGATATAATTTCAAAAATAAAGAATCTGTTTATTAAAAATACAAAAAATACAGAAATTAAGCATTCGAGAGATATTCAGATTCAAAAAGGGATTTACAGATATAACAAAGAGGGTAAGATTGTTCAACTTAAAGTCGAAGATTCTGGCTTGGGGCTACTTATCGTAGACGGCACGAAAATAGAATGTCTTAATTCTACGGCTTGCGAATTTATGAAAATGTATCTTGAGGGCTTGGAGGAGCAGGAAGCAATAAAGAGAATTACAAAATCGTTTAAAATAAAAAAAGAAGATGCACAAAGAGATTATAGGAGTTTCATATTTGAGATGGATAAATTTATAGACAGCGAGGACAAGGACATAGAAATAGAAACAGTATCTCAATCATCATCAGGACATCAATCTATAAAAATGGATTCTAAGCAAACAGAAAAAGGGATTTGGGATTTGCAAAATTACAGTCTTAATTCGCCTTTGAGATTCGATCTTGCGCTAACCTACAGATGTAACAATAAATGTGCCCATTGCTACATTCCACACGAAAGATTTTCCACTGATGGAAAAAAACCTCTTGGCTTGGAGGCTTGGAAGAAGGTTATAGATGTTGTTTATAATGTGGGAGTGCCACATATATGCTTTACAGGCGGTGAGCCTACACTTTTTCAACATCTGCCTGAACTTATCTCTTATGCAAGAACGAAAAATCTACTTACAGGGCTAATCACTAACGGGAGAGCACTTTCTGAGAAGAGTTATGTAAAAAAACTCGTAGAAAGCGGTCTTGACCATGTGCAGATTACGCTCGAATCGCACATACCCGAAGTGCACGATAAAATGGTTTGTGTAGATGGGGCTTGGAAAGAAACTGTGGAAGGTATAAGAAACTGTGTAGGGAAACTGCATACAATCACGAATTCGACTTTAACAAAACTGAATGCGCCTACTTTCGAAGATACTCTTGTTTTCCTTAAATCGCACGGGATTCGCACATTTGCGTCTAACTCACTAATACATTCTGGAAAAGGGATAGATAACGAGATTGGTATAAATGAGAGCGAACTTGAGCCTATATTAAAACGAATACTTACAAAGGCAAATGAACTTTCACTTAACTTCTTATGGTACACGCCGACAAGATATTGTGTGTTAGACCCTGTTACGCTCGGCTTGGGAATTAAACAATGTTCTGCAGCAAATGTAAACATGTGCATAGAGCCTGATGGTGGCGTCCTTCCTTGCCAGAGTTTTTACGAGCCTGTTGGAAATATTCTTAATGACGATTTCGATAAAATTTGGAACCATACGAGATGTAAATGGATACGTGAACGTGAATACGCCATGGAAAAGTGCAAAACATGCGAAAAATTCGATTTGTGCGGTTGTGGCTGTCCTTTATTTTTAATGCACTGATTCTTTAACTCTTTACATATCTTATAATTTTTCTTTTACTTTATACTCTGCCATTCATTTTATACTTTTGTGTTATTATCTCTTATATTGTTTTCGCCCCAAAGTAATTTTGCATATCTGCGTCTTCGTTCCTTTGCAACTATCTTTTCTTCTTCGAGGACATCTGCAATAGCCATTGCAACTTCTGAGGGCGTATCGTAATCTCCTTCCGGGATATGTTCAAGTATTTCCTCGAGGTTTTCTTCCAAGCCGTCTATATATTCTATTTTTTCATCTCTAAGTTGTTCGATTAGTTCGCCTTTATTTAGTGGAAATTCCAAGCCTGCAAGATGTTGCATTATTCCAGAAAGACCCTGTTTCCTGTTCTTTATCCTTTTTCTATAACATGGCACACCTTCGCCACCACAATATTCTCTCTGTTGTCTAGCCACTCTAACCAAGACTGCACCTCCTTCTTTTACATCACAACTTATAACCTACAATCAATCGAGTAAATAGTAAGAAAACTTATCATGAAAAAAAATTTATTATGGAAAAAAATCAAAAATTTCTCTCTATCTTGCGATATAAAGGGAAGTAAACTGGAAGTAATTCTAAATTAGGCAGTTTCTAAGATGAAAAAATACTTGCAGAATATTTTTTTGTCTCTATTCTTTCTCTTGCGAGAATGCGTTCGTAATACCTTTTAGCAATTTCATTTTCAGGCGAGATAGATAATACTTTTTCGAAATCCATTTTTGCATTTGCATTATCTCCAAGCAAATAAAGCACAATCCCTTTGTTACAGAGCGCATCTACATTTTCAGGTTCCAGAGATATTGCATCCTCGAATGATTTTATTGCTTCTTTGTCTTTGCCCATTCTGAAAAGAAGTATTCCTTTACCTGCTTTGAGTATTGACAACGCCTTAAAGTTTGTTGGCTCGTTTCTCTTTATTTCTTGGATTGCCTTATCGAACGATTGGAGCGATTCTTCATGCAACCCAAGCCGGCGCTGCACTCTTGCAATACCTGCAAGTGCGTTCGGTTCGTTTGCCGAAATACGAATTATTTCAGAATAGCATCTTAGAGCCTCTTCTTGGTTCCCAAGTCGTTCGTGCGTGAGCGCAAGCCCAAGATAAGCCCTTATATTCTTCTTATCGAGTGAAATCGCAGATTCAAAAGAATACAACGCTTGTGAAAAATTTTGCATTTGATAATTTGCTTCTCCGTTCTCTATGAAAGAATTTGCATGGCGTTCTCTCAAATCATTCATTGCAAATAAAAATAAGGCGAAACATACCAAAGATAGACCAAATAATATTAAGGTAAAATCTAGATTTCCAAAACTCCCTGATTGGATTATTCCGTATGCTTCGTGATAAGATGCAGATATAGATGCAAACACACCTTCTAGCCAAATCGTAATGTAAATCTTTGTCGATAACAAAGCAGAAAACGATTTCAATATACAAAGTAGAAAGAGAGAGATGATGATGATACCTGCACCTAGAGCAACAAGATATAACGAAGATGCTACATAGCCATAAGCGCTAAGGACAGGTCCGAATATACCCACAAGAACACCAAGTGAAAAACATAAAATTAAAATAATCTCTGTAAAATCCATACTAAACTTCGAGATAAGAATCAGAATAATGCCTAGGAACATAATCACGGGAATTGCGAGTTCTCCAATTGTGGATTTTGTTAATACGGGTATTAGAAAAACGGACAAGACAAATACGCACCCTAACAAAAAGATAATTTTATGAATTGTATTAGTTTGTTCTCTTGCTCGTTCTTTAATAACCATAAACATGAACACAAGGACTGAAATAATTCCTACTGCAAATATTGCAAAATTGAAAGAACTAAAATGTCTATTTGCATTTTCTGATAAGATTATATATTCAAGAAAAATTCCAATTATAATTACAGATGAAAACACAATCGCATACCTTTTTATCCAAGTGCTTTCTTTTCCTTTTTCTTTAATTACATTCATTACTTTCATCGATTCTTTTATTCCATCGACTAATTCATCAACCAAACTATGTTCGCATCTACATTTCGTCCCCTTTTCGATAAATCGTTTGCATCTCGGACAGCGGACTACTTCTTTGAAGTCCCAAGCCATATAGTTACAAATCGCTTACATACTGATAAATATTCCTCTTAACCAAAAAGAGCGCCGCAGGTTGTGCATCTATATCTTCCATCTGAAAATTGCACGATTGTTCCCCCACATGTAGGACATATTAGACTACCATATGAATATGACCTGACTCCATCTTGAGGATATGTTTTTTCACCATAACTCTGCCAAGAGGTAACATTCTCGTTTGTAAGTTCCTTTAAACAGTAAGGGCAAATCTGCCAACCTTCTTCTATCTTTGCTCCACAATCACAATTTTCTTTCTTCTGCTTAGGTATTAGGTTCCTTATTATAACATCGACTTTTCCAAGGAACTTTTCACAATCTTCTATATCTCCTCTTTCAAGAGCAGAACGAGAAAGATTCAGTAATCCATGAGAATTACGAATGTCCAAGCCTATGGATTCAAGATAGGTTACAACCTTTCTCTTATCCTCAATTTTATTTATCAACCCCTCAAGCATCTTGCACACATTTTCCATCTCAATTATGGTCTTTTCAAGTTCTTCGTATCTGCCACTTTTGAACTCAAATCTTGCCTTGATTACCAGATCTTCGAGTGATTTTAAAGTTACTCCAAACGATTTTGTATACAATACGATCTGTTCGGCACGGTTCATCAACTGCAATCCTCTGCATCTTTCACATATCTGACCAGGTCGCTCGACTGCAGTTCCGCATTGCGAGCAAGCGATAAGTGGTATTGCTTTAGTCTCCTTCTTCTTACTAAACAAACCCATACCGCATACACCCTAACATGCCCGTATAGCATTCGAGAATATTTTTATTGCGCCTTCTTCTTCCTTCTCTAAACTTTCAGGAATAAACAATGCCATCAATCTTCCATAATCGTCAAAAACGCCCAAAGGTTTGATTTTTACCTCGCCTACACCATGTAGTATAGGATGAGACGAATCAAGTTCTACAGGTTTGCGACCTGGGAAGAGCAAATTCACAGTTTTCTTGAAATTATCAAGCCCATCTTTATCATCTATGATAAGGATACCATCATGGTTCTCAATGTAATTTTTCAAATTCGTAATCTCTTTTTTTGTAAAATCAGAAAGGACGTCCAAGCCCTTGCCCGGTAAATACAAAAAGGGATTTGAAAAGAGTTCACATTCCTCTAATGATTTAACTGCCTTATTCTTGAGCATCATTACAAGACCAAATCTATCATCAAACTTTTCTAAAAATTTAGGTATCCTACCTTTTCCTTTTGGCGCATAATGGACATAGTTCAAAACCTTATCTGATGGAGGCAACCCTTCGAATACAGCATAAAGTTCGCCCCCTGCTACTGCCGCTATGATTTCTTTTCTATTCAATCTGCCTGCATATACTTTCACAAAGGGTTCGCCAACATCAAATCTTGCCAACACTGCCCCTGAGGATGAAAGAATTTCAAGTCCCCAATCTGACGCTACTGCGACTATGGCTCTACCAAGTATGCTACCAATCGCAACAGAACGCACGTCCCCAAGCGCATATTCCATGTATTTTATTGGTATAGAACTACTTCTCATTTTGCTCTTTGTATGCTTTAATCTTTCAAGCAACCGAGGTAGATATCTATCGGGTGCAAATTTTGCGCTAAGAAAATCTTTTTCTATCTCTTCTAATTCTTTATCATCTATAAAATTCCCTTTCATCTCTTTGATTTCTTCCTGGACCAAATTGAGAATTTCAATCGAAGAAGAACCAGAAGAGAGCATAGATAACGCTCTTGATATGCGCTCTTGGGCGTCCAAGCCTATGTTTGTGATGTTAGATAGTTTCCTTATCGATGAGATATTTAGGTTAATCATCTTACTGAGGTTCAGTTTCTGCATTGTATTTTGAGTTGAAACTTTTCCGGGGTCTTCCTTCTCATCTTTCAAATCAACGATTTTCTTTACACCATGCATCCAGGGAACTACTTTATTCTCGTTTGCGTAGTTTATTGCCTGCTCCACTTTCCTGATTACCTCATCCCCTCTTTCCTTGACAAACTTATCGGCGTCATTACCCAACGCTTGGAGTTTTTTAACTATGTTTTTTACATTGTTAAATCTCTCAATTATTTTATCTTCCTTATCTAACCTATCTGTCAAGCGCTCGTCTAATCGCTCAGGTTTTTCTACTATTTCAAACAAAAGACTATCTCGTGCAAGTTCATCTCCAAGCCTAGAAAGCAGGCGGATGTCTACTCGCTTACTTCCTAGTTCAGGCAAAAACTTTACCCTGAATAACATCTCAAGTTCTTCATCATACTCTATATCCCTAAGAAGATAGTCTGTTGAATTCTCATCTGAATTCATTATCTGCAATTCGCAATTCACTGGTCTCGCAAGATACGCCTCTTCTATCTTAGTCCCATTTGGATAGGATATCTCAAGGCTTGGACATTGTACCTCGACTTCTTTCATCGTCCCGATTTCGATTCCAAAAATTCCACCTATCAGATGAGAACTTGAAGCATAATAGTATTTTCCACCGCTTATATCTGCAATCATCGAAAGAAGATTTGCATCGTGGTCATTTCCTATTCCTACTGTTGAAATTGGGATACCAAGAGTTCTTGCACGCTTGCTTATCTCCTCAAAATCTTCTTTTTTAGTCTTTCCTACGTTAGGTTGACCGTCTGTTAACAAGATTATTCGCCTTACAATCCCAGGGGGCAAGCCCACGCTCGGCATAGGCTTGAAACAATCTGCAGGCTCAAATATCTCTTCTTTTCTATTCCATCTATACAATTTCAAACCAAGGTCGTCCAAGCCTGGATAGTAATCGCCAAGAGCAGCCTGTATTCCCTGATACATATTAGTCGAACTTCCAAGCGCAATCTTGCTTAAAGTTGAAACGAGAGATTCTTTATCAAATGCAGGTTTGTTCTGAACCACTATCTCTGCATTGTCATCGAATACCACGATTGAGATATAGTCCGAGTTATCTAAACTCTGTATAAGATACGCAGCAGATGCCATTAGGTCATTCCATTTCTTCCCTGACATGGAACCTGATTTGTCTATACATAAACATACAGCAACAGACCCTACAAATTCTTTTGATATACCCCCAAGACCTTTTATCTCGGTTTCACCAACCTTTCTTCTCCCTCTTATACTTACTGAAAAATGCGTTTCCTCCCTGATTCGCACAGTCCTTTTTGACTGCTCGCAGATAAGTTCAACCATATAACCACTCATGGCATGAATGTCTTGCTTGTCTTCAAAGCAGCCGATGTAACATTGCTAGCTACACTACCTGCCAAGTTCATCTTTTGCCTTATATCTCCTATCATGTCTTCTGCATTTCTAATAAGCATAGAGGCTGCTTCATGCTCGCCTTTTTCGATTGCATGCTCTGCCTTATCTATAAGTTCTCTTACCCCTGCCACATTCGCACCTAGCAAACTAAAATGCTGCAACTGCTGTTTTACATTTGTCATAGCATCGCTTAACGCAGATAATACGAACAACCTACCCCCTGCACTTGCTACTATTACATCTTTCCCATCTAATTTTCCTATCGCAACATCTGTAACTGCAGCCCCTATGTTATGTCTCCAAAGAAGTTTTCCACTCGATGAAATAACATCAACTCCAGAACTCGAACCCGCTATTATCACATCTCTATCCCCAAGCCGACCTATCGTTACACATCTTACATCTCTTCCCACTTCATATTCAAACCTTTGAAACGCTTTTCCTTTTGCATTCTTAACATTGAGCATTGAATTCATTCTTGCTTTCGCATTCATAAGCATCTCGTAAGCAGGCCTCCCCTTCAAAAATCTCGCCTGCATTAGCATTTCTTCCACACCTGGCAGATTCGCACCCATAGACCTAAGTTTGTAGTAATCCTCGTGCACATTTCTAAAAGTCTCTTGCACTAAATCCATTGGTATCTCCACAAGCGTTCTCTCAAGTTGTGTTAAAAGCGATAATGCAGATATTATATTTCCTGCCCCAAGTAATGCGTTTATCTGGCTAAATTGCAGTTCGTACTTGGAAGTATCTTCTCCTTTCCCTTTCCTTTGTGCTATTGCATTCTGAACGTTTCCAAGACGGCTTGTTATTCCGCTCCTCGCTTTATCGCCTAAAAGTTCCCTTGAACGCTTTATGAAATTCATAGCAGATATTATATCTCCTGATGCAAGATACGCATTCGCACTTGCAAGCATCTTTTCCGCATCATCAACATCCAAGCCGTTTTTCCTCGCATCTGATAACATGTTAGTTAACTCGTTTATCTGTGCAGTCGCATGCGTTACATGCGTACCACTTGAAATCTGTTTTGCACGCTGGACTAACGACAAAGCACTCGAATGGTCTCCTCTGGCAAATGCTTCTCTTGCCTGTTTAAGAAGATTATCGCTCTCGTTATCTGGAATCCCAAGCCGTCTCGATATGTCATTTAACCGCATCGCATCCTCAAGATGTTTTGCATATTCGGAGACGATGGGCACATTTTCCGCATTTATACCCATGTTTGTCAAAGTCTTGGTAGCATTGTTTTGTACGGTAAGGTCATTAAAATTCAAACATCTAAATATGGATGGTAACACCTCTCTCTCTTTTCTTAACTCCTCAAATGCATTCCTTGCAGCACCCCTTACTGCATCATCCTGATGGTCAAACGCTTTCAGAAGTCCAGGTAATACTGCATCTGGGTCTTCTTTACCTGCATTTACAATATCCATTACTCCACCAGATTTTTTAGTCTCAAGAATCTTCCCAATGTCAAAATTCATATTTACCACATTGGGGATATTGCGTTTTAATCTTATACCTTTTTCAATCTATTCTTCAGCGTTATGAATAATAACTCAAAACAGCCAAAAAGAGTGCCAAGACCTCGAACTGTCGCTTTTATCAACTTGAATCCAACATAACCAAAAGTAATCCCAAGCCTTCTCACTATGCTACCATCTATGTATTCTTGTATCAAGACTGCTCGTCTCCCTATCCAGAAGCCAATCAAAAGCACTGATAATACAAACGATGGCCAGAATGCCAAGCCCACAATCCCAAATAGCAAAAAACCCGAATATACTATCGCTTTTTTCATTACTAAAAATGTCTCTCGCTCGGCAGGTTTAAAGCCTTTCTTCTTCAGTTCGTTTATCCTACAAAAACGCTGAGCATACAGCCAAACATCTAACCTTGAATACCAAAACTGCTTTTTAACATACGCTCGCCAACTTTGCTGCTCCCTAGGCCCATGAAAAACTAATGCATCTTTCACATACACAACATCATACCCTTTGTCGCGAACTCGCCACCACAAATCCCAGTCTTCCCCACATTTTAATGAAACATCAAATCCGCCAACCTCATCAAACACTTTCTTTCTATAGGCTGCATTCGAAGTAATGAACCCTCGATAGGTCGCCTGATTGTTCAAATCCTCATACATAGATATCACATTACCAACATCTATGCACCTTATCGCCCCCCCAGCACCTCCTACGTTTACATCAGAAAATGGTTTTACTAGATTTTCCAACCAATCCTTTTCAGGCACACAATCTCCATCTGTAAATACCAGAATCTCTCCTTTTGCTGCCTTAGCCCCTATGTTCCTTGCAGACCCAATCCCATTCTTGTCATCGTTAAGAATCAGAACTGGATAATCCCTTGCTATTTTTAGCGTATCATCAGTTGACCAGCCATCTACCAGTATCACTTCATATTTATCTGAGGGTAAAGTTTGCGAATATATCGCATCAAGACATCTCCTAATCACGCTACCCTCATTCCGTACCGCAAGCACTATCGAGACTTCAGGCTTAATCTCGCTCATCTTTAACCCTTTTTTCATTTAACTCTTTTTTCCTCAAATTCATCTTTTCGCATGAAGCCTCTTTCTTATCGCCGTAACCATCTTTTTCCTACGAACATACATGAAATAAACTATTATCGCTAAACATACCATAAGTAAAGTCCCAAATACTATCGTTCCCCACTGGCTTGGAATAGTTGGCTCGCTCACCTGCACAACAACCGCATCGCTCCACTCAACCTCTGTCCCGTTCGAATACCTTCCTTTCACTGCAACATAATAAACGCCCGCTCGCTCATACCTATGCTTTACCTCACATTCACTTACCCATCCCGAATTCTTACCATCCCCAAAAACAAAATAATATTCTGAAACTTCCAAGCCCGAGGCGCACTCAACCTTTATAGTTATCTCTTCACCTTGAGATATAAAATCCTTGCTAATTTTTAATACCAAATGCTCACTTCTCTGCACTCCAAAACTCCAAACACCCGAAACACATACCCCTCGGCTACCTTCTATCTTAGGCACCACTGTCCAGAAATATCTCTTCCCTTCTGCAAGCCCCATTATCTGAACCGATAACTCGCTCGTCGTCTTGTACAAAGTCCTTCCATCTTTATCATCAAAATACACATCGTATTCTACCTTACTATCTTTATCATCTTCAGAACTCTCCCATCTCAAAATCACCCAATTCTTTCCTATCTCACTCCCGTTTTGTGGATATACAAGCACCGTTTGTATTATGTCTGTCTTAAATTGATTTACATTATGCGTTTCTGATATCGTATTAGCACGTATCGCTATTACCGTCCAATAATAAGTGCTACCGTCTAAAAGTCCATCGACCTCATACTGCATCTCCGAAATACCAAAACAAACACAACTATCAGGATTCATGTTTTCAACATTCCCTTTTTCCCTATCTAAATAAAGCGCAAACTTGGTCAGCGTATCCTTACCCGCACAATCCCAATAAAACCTCACACTACTTGTACGTATCACCTCACCCTCAGCAGGAGCTCTAAGCATACAACTTACCCCAGTCCTGCTCGTCTGAACTGTAAAAGACCTCACATCAGACCAAGCCGACCTTCCTTCGCTCGCTAACACCTGCACCTTCCAATAATACTTACCAGGCATCAATATGAGCGTCGTCTCGCTTGTCCTCTCAGTCTCTTCTGCAATTACCCCAACTGTCCTATTAGAAACTACTGAACTAAACTCATTATCCCTCGATACTAAAAACCTAAACCTAATATCTTCTCTCTTCTCTTCACTCTTACATTTCAGAACTACTATTGAATTATCAAAAATCGCTCCATCTACTGGCGATATTATTTCAGGCGCACTTATCTTTATTACAGACGATAAATCAACTGTAAAACTCATTATCCCTGATTCCGTACTACCATTTCTGTCCTTTGCTACTACTTTCCACTTGTAGGTCGCCTTATCATTCAAACCACTTAGAATAAAACACATCTCGTTAGTCGTGGTTATCAAGGTACTCCCATCATTCGCATCTGCGTATAACTCATAAGTAATATCGTCGCCATTAAGGTCTCCCCCAAGCCATCTCAATTCTATATCATGCGTTTTTACAATCGCCCCCTCAGCAGGATAATATGGCAGCACCATAGGCGGCGATTGCTCGCCCGTAGGCTTCTGCATAAACCTGCTTACCACTGATTCTACTTCATCTATCCCATCTGAAACTACTACCTTCCAGGCATATGGCTTATACCTCGATAAAGTAGTGTTGTAAACATTCTCTTTTCCTTCATGAAGTATCTCAGTCGCATTTTCATTATCAAGATATATCTTATAACTTAACTCCTGAGAATCAGGGTCATTCCCAAGCCAGGAGAGCATAGTATAATTCGAAGTTACTACTCCTCCATCAGGCGGGAAAAATAACGTTATACTCGGCGGAGTATTTATCTTATAATAGAAACTTGTAATCGCTGACTCAACCTCATGCTTGCCATCCGAGACCACTACCTTCCATTTGTAATTCCCCTCCGAAATTCCCGTGTAAACATAACTTATTGTAGTTAGCCCTTCTGCTATCACCGTCGTACAATCCGAACTATCCAAATATACTTTATATGTAAGCGCATCGTTATTCGCATCGGTCCCAAACCATTCTAGTTTCAAACCGCTCGAATGCTCGCTACCATACACAGTATCTCCGTCTCTTGGATTTAATATCTCTATCTCAGGCGGAACTTCTGCATTCCTTTTCATCTCAAAACTCCATACATCTGAAATTGTCGTCGTTATTCCATCACTTACTGCAACTTTCCACTTGTAAATCCCATCTTCAAGAACCGCCGAATAACTCGGATAACCCAAGCCGGTGGCTACAAGTGTACTACCGTCTTTCTGGTCTAAATATATGTCATACCTCAACTTCTGTCCATCAGGGTCCATACCCTTAAAGTTAAAACTCGCTAGCTCGCTCGCTACCACACCTCCGTTCTTCGGCGATATTAACTCTATGCTCGGCGCATTATTCGTACGCACTATCAACTTGTATTTATTGCTCATGCTCTCTTTCGCCCCATCTGACGCAGAAACTCGCCAATAATATACTCCTTCTGTTAAACTCATCTCATAACTCGTGCCACTCCCCTCATATACTACACTATTTGCATTCGTCGTATCTACATATAACTTGTAACTTACTCCACTCCCTTCTAAATCCTCCCCAAGCCATTCAAAATGCACATTGCCAGGCGAGACCTGCTTATCGTTCTCAGGCATTATCTGCGCAACAAACGGCGGTCTATCCCCTGCTTCTCCAGAAGTCGTAAAAGTCCATACTGGTCCTTCTGTCTTACTATATCCATCGTCCGCAACTACTCGCCAATAATACTTCGTCCCAGGATACAAGTTACGCAATGCTATCGATATGTTCATAAACTCAGGTTCTTCGTACCCTGACATATACAAAGTCTTTGCACCTATCGGATCTAAATAAATATCAAATTTTACCTTGTCTCCATCCCAATCTCTGTAATTCCATCTCATATTCACATATTCCGGATTTACTACCGAATTATTCTTCGGCTGCTCTCTATTCTCAAACACTACCACCTTGGTATTATATTCCAATGCCCTCGATATCGTAAATTTATATACATTACTCCATTCAGAATATGAGTTAAACGCTTTGTTATCTTTCGCTCTTACACGCCAATAATACTCTCCATCTCTCATCTTCCAATTCATGGGAAATGAGGGGCTCTTTATCACTTTCGTTATTTCTGGCGAGGAAAAATCCGCATTGTTATCTACTACAAACTCATATTCTACTTTATCCCCATCAGGGTCTTTTACCTCTGTACAATTAAGATACGGTCTCGTATAAGGCAAAGTTACTCCATTCTCAGGCGATTTCGGGCTTGGCGTAGGCGGCGGATTATTCGCAGGCTTGGTATAACTCCCTTCTACTTCTATGATTGCAATCCCCAATTTCGGAAGATTGTAGTATATATTGTTACCTGTTACATTCACTCTCTTTATTGGCAGATTCGCTAAAGTCGATTCCGGATTTGCTCTATCTAGTCTCACTCCATTTAATTTCGTCGTATCATTAGAATCTATCGCGTCCGCTGTAAGTTCATATACATTCGCAGGCGCTCCAGAGGGAACAAAATTGTTTAACACTATGTTTATATCTTTTCCTCCCCCCCACCATTCTTTATTCACTACCAACACATACAACTTGTTTTCATCCTTTGTTGATAATGTAGCATGTGCACCTACATTAGGCTCGTCGCTAGATTGCGCATATATCGAAACATCTCCCCAATATTTTGCAAATAATAGATATGTATAATATGCAGGTCTTAAATCGTAATATCTGCCCTGCGAATCTGGATACCTATCTATTCCATTTATCAAAGTATATGCAGCTGTATCCTGCGCTTCAAGTTCCCACTGCGTCGCTATATCTATCCCCCATTCTCCAAACCTCGGCAACATATCTGCTAAATATATTGCATACGCATGCACATCTGATACCCCAAATTTTCCTCCAAAACCAAGATTACCCCATCCCCCAGCTACTGACGAAAATTCTGTTATTGCCAAGCCCGCACTGCAATTATACTTCTTCAACTCGTTATACATCCTATCTGCCCACCAATTTATTGACGAAATCCCACACGCACCATTATCTGCAGACCATTGTAACAAATTCTCTATCGTTGGCTCATGTTCCGGATTCGGCGCACCTACATAGGTCGGATAATAATGGAATGAAACATAAGACACATTCTTCGTATCGTTCGCAAGAAGATACCCCACCCACACATTGTTCGGAGATACTGGCGTAGGTCCCATTATCTCTATCGTAGGGTCTACTGCCTTCATCGCAGGTACATAATCGCGCCAATTCGCCATATAATCTGATATGCGCTTATCTAAAGGTCTTGAAGAATCTATATCAGGCTCGTTCCCAATCTGCCAGTACCTAACATTGTAGTTATGTTCTACATTGCAATAATACACAAGTTCGGCTGCTTGCGAGATGTTCCTTATAGGTTGATTCACCTGCATCAAAGGCTCTGCTCCTATATCCCTACAAAACTTTATGAAATAATCTATAGTGTCTGCGCGAAGGACATTACTCCATGAATTCGTCAATGGATAAGTCCATTCCTGAGGCACATGCTCAAACCAATTTAACGAGTTGTTATGGTCAAAATAGATGTTATTTGCAGTCGCCCCACCTGGAAATCGAAACATCGTTACATTTATCGCCTTAGTTACCGGAACCATCCTCGAATAGCCTCGCCAACTTATCGAATTCGGGTCGTAGGTATAATTCCGCCAAAGCGCAAGGTTCTGACCATATATATAAGGCGAAATCAACTGCGGTTCTGTTAAATTCCTCTTACCTAAACTTCGACTTGCATCTACTGTTACCGTAACCCCTCTATCTCCATTCACTCTCTTAATAGATAGTCCATCTTCATTCCCAACTTCATTCCAATCTTTATTTGCAATTTCATTACCATCTTCGTCCATATCCTCACTATCTATATTCTCTATATCTATATCCTCTCCGCCCCCATAGTCATTCCCCACACATACTTTTTTTACATTTTCATATTCGTTATCTGTATGCGTTCCAAAATTATGTGTGTAATCTCCAAGCCAAAACCCAAGCCAAAGCATATTCATAAACAGCACAATAATCATCGCAATTAGCGCTTTTATCTTACCTCGCATTGGCAGAGCCTCCTATTCTTACTTTTCTCTAATCCTTTTTCTTCTTTACATTTGGTTTATTAATATTAACTTCACATTCGCCTAATCTCACTACATCATGCGTTCAGATTCTGAATCTTTATCCTTTCTATCCATGCCTGCGAATTTGTACCTCTGCCAGCCTATTTTAGACACCTCTGATTTTCATTCAAAAAATTTCAGTTTTAGTAGCCAACTAATATCAACCAGCACTTATCAAATATACAAAAGATACAAAAGGGGTGAGGCTTTGAAAAGGGATGGAAGAGAACTTCTTGGTATCAGACTAAAAAGACACTACTACTCACGTCTATTCGGCAAGGACGTTCTCGATGTAAATGGCAGGCTCATAGGTAAATCCGTCGATGCTTTTATTGACATCAAAACTTTCAGAATGAAAGGGCTCATGGTCGAAGGCGGTCTATTCCCAAAACGCATCGTTCTAGGCAACGGCATCATCGGCAAAATCGCAGACGAGTTCATTACCCTAAATGAACCTTTAATTCAAAAACTTCCAGGCATGAAAGTGTTCGATTCAAAAGAAAAAGAAATAGGTACTGTTACAGGTTACTGCATTCCATATACCAAAACTCTCGAGATGGTCCACATAAATTTGTACTCCCAGAATAAAGAATACCATATTCCTATCAGATGCGTAGAATCCATAGACGAAATAATGACTCTTTGCATAACCGAAGAAGATATCATAAAAGAAAATTATCCTAAGGCTGAAGATTAGCCCTCATCCTCTTTATTTTTCTTTGTGCCTTTATTTTTCTCTCGCTTCTTCTTTATTTTTTTTTTTCTCTGTTCTCTGAAATCTCTTCTATCTTAAATCAGGTTGAAATCATGGAGGTTTTTGTAAGTGTGATGCCATTTCTGAAACATGACATACCCACTGCCCATGACTATTGTAATCCCAGTCAATATGCAGAGCACTCAATGAATCCATTCACTCATATCTTACCCAGGGTTTCTTTCTTACTCTTTTATTCGCCTCTTTTTTTTGCCATATTCTCATCCCTTAGCATCTCCTGAATTTTGTTGTTTCTCATCTTTATCCCCAATTTATTTCCCAGGTATTTTCCTAGGCGTTGATCCACACTTCAACCTTTTTGCATCATTCACTACTATTTTCTGTGCTCTACACCGATAAATCTATGGAAAAGTTTTATATATTAGTATATTGATTAAGATACAAGTTATTTTAAGTGTTTTAAGGATGTGTTTACGAATGACGCAGGAATTAAAGACCGGTACCACTACAGTTGGTTTAACATGCAAAGATGGTGTTGTGCTTGCAACCGAACATAGAGCAACCATGGGGACGCTAATTGCCCATAAAACTACACAAAAGTTGTTTAAGATAGATGAACATATTGGGCTAACAGTCGCCGGCTTGGTCGGTGATGCACAACTTTTGGCGAGATACCTGAAGGCAGAAGCAGAATTATACAGATTGAAAAGGAACAGCGGGATGTCTATTAAGGCAGCAGCGACTTTGATGTCGAACATACTTGCAGGACGAAGATATTTTCCTTATTGGGTCCAACTTATTGTAGGGGGAGTAGATAACGAAGGTGGACATGTCTACTCGCTCGACCCTGCAGGAGGTTCGATACCTGATAAGTATGTAACGACAGGGTCAGGTTCGCCTTATGTTTACGGCGTGTTAGAAGATTATTACAAAGACGACATGAACATAAACGAAACTGCAGATTTGGCTATAAGAGCCATAACAGCCGCGATGAAACGCGATTCTGCATCTGGAGATGGAATAGATGTTTGTATAATAACCTCAAAGGGGTATAAGCAGTTGACCGATGATGAAATAGCTAAAAGAAAGGCAAAGATGAACTTAGCTTAGTTCTGCCTCTTTTTATTCCCAAATTAAAAGTTATTTGTGTAATGGTTTGAAATTCCTAATAATGATCCAACTCTGAAAAAGGATATGAAGATGATAAATATCTTGCAAAGTAGAATGCAAAGTATAGAAGAAAAAATGGAACAGATTCCATTTTAATTTGAAATTAGCGAGAAAAAAAAGTTTGAGTTTAACATCAATAAATACCAAAAGAACGAAATTGGACGTGGCTTCGATGGGGGTAGAATCTTTCTTAGAAGAAGCAAATAAGATTGTGGCAAAAATAGTGCCTCCAAATGTGAAAATTACAAATATCGAGATAGAAGGACCTATCGTAGTAATATATACTAAAAGCTTCGAAGAGTTTGCATCTAATAACGATATAGTTAGACAACTTGCACAGGGATTAAGACGACGAGTTGCAATTCGACCAGACCCAAGCCTGCTTGCTGATATCGACAGAGCAGAGACTGAAATAAGGCATATCATTCCCCCAGAAGCAGAGATAACTGATATTTATTTCGAAGAAGATAGCGGGGAAGTAACTATCGAGGCAATAACCCCCGGGCTTGCAATAGGGAAACATGGCGCGATTCTTAACGAGATAAAGAAACGAATAGGCTGGGCACCAAAAGTAGTAAGAAGCCCACCAATACCCTCAAAGACAGTATCTGATATTCGAAATTATCTCAAGACTGTCTCTGAAGAGAGAAAAGAGTGGTTAAAGAAAGTAGGAAAGAGGATTGCAAGAGAAACTTCGAAGGGTGAAACTTGGGTACGCTTAACTGCACTTGGAGGATATAGAGAAGTGGGAAGGTCTGCAACTCTACTATCTACTAATAATTCCAAAGTGTTGATAGATTGCGGTATCGATGTGGGCTCTGAAAATAATGGCTCACCCTATCTTAATGCACCTGAACTTCAACCTCTCGATGCTTTGGACGCAGTAGTGGTTACACATGCCCATCTAGACCATTCTGGACTTGTTCCAGTGTTGTACAAATATGGTTATGACGGTCCAATATATTGCTCAGCACCTACAAGAGATGTTATGTCTCTACTCCAACTTGACTACATTAAAGTTGCTTATGGCGAAGCAAAGAAGGCACCTTACGAATCAGCACATATTCGTGAAGCCGTGAAACATTGCATACCTCTTAGATTTGGCGATACTACAGATATTGCGCCTGATATTCGATTAACTCTGCAAAACGCAGGACATATCCTAGGTTCTTCAGTGCTCCATTTTCATATTGGCGATGGAGCATATAACATAGCAATTCTAGGTGATATGAAATATGAAAAAACATGGCTTTTCAATCCCACAGTTGATAAATTCCCACGTGTGGAAACTCTTGTCATAGAATCTACTTACGGTGGATATCACGATATACAACCATCAAGAAAAGAGGCTGCAGAACAACTCAAAGATATTGTTACAAGAACGTTTGCTAAAGAGGGAAAGATACTCATTCCTGTATTTGCAATCGGAAGGTCTCAAGAAGTCATGATTGTTCTCGAACAACTTATGCGAACCGGTGAAATTCCAGAAGCACCTGTATATCTCGATGGTATGATTTGGGAAGCAACTTCTATACATACCGCATATCCCGAATATCTAAACAGTTCTCTTCGCAACCAAATCTTCCAACTTGGTGAGAATCCATTCCTTTCAAAGATTTTCCAACGCGTGGACCATCCTGAAAAAAGAGAAAAGATTGTTCTTGACCCTGAACAAAAATGTATAGTCCTTGCAACTTCTGGTATGATGAACGGTGGTCCAGTAATGGAGTATTTCAAATATTGGGCTGAGGACAAAAGGAACACACTTGTGTTTGTAGGATACCAAGCCGAAGGGACTATGGGTAGACGTATCCAAAAAGGCTGGACTGAAATACCAATTACCGAACATGGTAAAACAATAACTATAAATGTACAGATGAATGTAGAAACATGCGATGGTTTCTCGGGTCATTCTGATAGAAAACAACTCATGGCTTACGTGCAAAATGTGCAACCCAAGCCGGAAAGAATAATCGTATTCCACGGCGAAGAATCAAAATGCCTTGAACTTGCAAGCGGGATTTATAAAAAATACGGAATAGAAACGCGTGTCCCTATGAATCTTGAAACTATCAGGCTAAAATAGATTTTTTACTTATTTCTAACTTACTTATTTCTAATTAGTTAATTTGTTTTAAGCAATCTATTTTAAGCAAGCCTGAAGTGTGTATTTTCGCCATCTTTCCTCGATTTCTTCTTTGCTAACGCCTGATTTCTCGACTATTACATTCCAATCTTGGAAATCAGTTG
>Ga0207433_10004266_pt1 | contig 26485 bp, 21 predicted proteins | sample YelNatPaOPGAMG01_FD_187559 | JGI IMG/M metagenome (GOLD analysis project Ga0207433, IMG submission 187559) | Hot spring thermophilic microbial communities from Obsidian Pool, Yellowstone National Park, USA - OP-RAMG-01 (SPAdes) (version 3) | ecosystem: Environmental > Aquatic > Thermal springs... | reverse complement strand
GAAGGTGGCAAGTTTGATCAGAATCAGGGTTGGAAAACTTCCCCCTGGGGGTGGCAACTTTGGCCGGAATAGGTGGCAACCTTGGACCGGAATACGCATGACAATCCTGTTGGAGAGGAAATTCTGGCAAATTTCTTGCTTGATAGAGAGCGAGAAATTTTTGATCCTGAGATCGGTTGATTTCTAACCCCGGAGGTTCCATGCATCCTGTCGTCCGAAAGGCCGTCTTTCCGCTGGCGGGCCACGGCACCCGCTTTCTTCCCATGACCAAGAGCTCCCCCAAGGAGATGCTTCCGGTCATCGACAAGCCGGTCGTCCAGTATGTGGTCGAGGAGGCCGTCGAGGCGGGGATCGAACAGATGGTCATGGTGACCGGCCGGGGAAAAAGGGCGATCGAGGACCATTTCGACATCTCCTACGAGCTCGAAGATGTCCTCAAGAAGAAGAACAAGCAGGGCCTTCTCTCCGAACTCCAGCGGATCTCGAATCTGGCCCAGATCCTCTATCTCCGGCAGAAGGAGGCCCTGGGGCTCGGACATGCCGTCCTCTGCGCCGAGCTTGCGGTGGGAGACGAGCCCTTCGCCGTGGCCCTGGGAGATGAAATCCTGGACGGACCCCAAAGCGGGCTCTCCCAGCTCATGGAAGCCTACCAAAAGCTCGGCTCCCCGATCATCGGGATGCAGCGGGTGCCGCTCTCCGAGGTGAGCCACTACGGGATCGTGGCCGGAACCGAGATCCGAAAGGGACTCTTCCGGGTCGACCGTCTCGTCGAGAAGCCCCGCCTCGAGGACGCCCCCTCCGATTTCGCCATCATCGGACGCTACATCCTGACCCCAGACCTCTTTGAAATTCTAAGGACCCAGCCCCCCGGTGTGGGAGGGGAGATCCAGCTCACCGACGCCCTGAACACCCTGGCAGAACGGCGTCCCGTCTACGCCCTCGAGATCGCGGGAGACCGCTTCGACACGGGGGACAAGATGGGGTTTTTGAAGGCGACCGTCCGGTTCGCCCTCAAGCGCCCGGATCTTTCGGAGGAGTTCTTCCACTTCCTTCGCGAGACGCTTGCGCGGGAGACGTCCAATCAATCCTCCGAGGGAGCCCATGCGGTCCGTCCTTTCCAGGGATAGCCTCTTCTTCTTTCTGGCGGTGATTTCTGCGCTCCTCCTCTCCTGGGACAATCTGAGAAAGCTCGCCTCCGACTGGATGACGCTTCCCGCCTATTCCCACGGGGTCCTCGTGCCGCTGGTCTTCGTTCTCCTGGTTTACCTCGACCGGGACCGCCTTCCCGCGCTGGGGGACCGACCCACCCTGGGAGGGGTGCTCTTGACGGCTCTGGGGGTTTTGTTTCTCGTGGTCGGGCGACTCTCCGGACTTTTCTTCGTCGAGCAGGTCTCGATCCTCTTTCTTATCGCGGGGCTCGTGGCGGGATACTGGGGGCTGGGAACCCTCAAAAGGCTCCGCTTCCCGATCCTCTATCTTCTCTTCATGATCCCTCTCCCCTATATCCTCTTCAACGCCCTGGCGGTGCCGCTCCAGGGGATCGCCGCCAAGGGGGCCTCGGCCGTTCTCTCGGGTATCGGGATCCCGGTCTTCCGGGAAGGAAACATCATCCATCTTCCTCACATTTCCCTGGGGGTCGTGAAGGCCTGCAGCGGGATCCAGTCGCTGGTCTCACTACTAGCGATCTCGGTCCTGGTGGCGAAGCTCTCCGGAACCGGAGGGATTCCGGGGGTGCTCCTTGCGCTCTCGGCCATCCCCGTCGCGGTTTTTGCCAACATGCTCAGAATTGCCGGGGTCGGCATCCTGGGCTCCTGGAACCCGAAGCTTGCCGAAGGCTTTTTCCATCTCTTCTCCGGCTGGGTGGTCTTTCTCTTCGCCTTCCTCGTCCTGATGGGGCTTGCCCGCCTCATCCAGAGCGTCAAGAGGAGGGCCCCCAATGTCGCCTAGAAGACTCACCATGCTGCTCTCAATTCTCCTGATGGGAGCGGGGTTCGCCTGGCTCCAGAAAGACGGCGCTCCCGGCAGGATCCCCTCCCATCTTCCCCTTTCGGACTTTCCCGTGGTGGTGGGGACCTGGACGGGGGTTCGCCTCCCGATCGACAGGAAGACCGCAGAAATCCTGAATGCCGACGGGACCGCCTCGATCCTCTATAGAAAGTCCGATGCCGGGATCGGGGGCCCGGAGATCCTCTTCTTCGGAGTCTACTATGACCGGCAGACCCCGGAGAAGAATATCCATTCTCCGGAGAACTGCCTTCCGAGCTCCGGATGGGCGGTCATCAAGCGCCGGACCGTCTCCCTCTCCCTGATTTCCGGGGCCACTCCGGTCTCGGCCTCCTACGACGTCATCCAGAAGGGGCTTGAGCGCCAGCTCGTCCTCTACTGGTACCAGGAGAGGGGACGGACCTTTTCAAACGACTATCTTGGCCGTTACTATATGATCCGGGATGCGCTCCTCATGCGCCGGACCGACGGGGCCATGGTCCGGGTCTCCATGCCGATTGCGACAACCCCTGAGGAGGCACTGACCCAGGAGGTCGCCTTTCTCCGGAATCTCTCCCCCCTTCTCTCCCGGTACATTCCCGGGGGGGGAGGCGAGTCTCCTTTAGCATTAAAAGGTTCCTCATCTTTTGCGGAGGTCCTCCGTTGACCCACCCGGACCTGTCACTTCCTCCTCCGGCCGTCCTGGTCGTCGACGACGATCCGGCCGTCCTTCGCCAGATGGCCTGGCTCTTCAAGCCCGACTATCCCGTGCTTACGGCCGAGACCACCGCCCTGGCGATCGACCTCTTTCTCCGGGAGCGTCCGACGGTCGCCGTGCTCGACCTGGGGCTCGGGCAGGACTCCGGAAAGGACGGGGTCGATCTCCTCCGGTTCTTCTCGGAGGCCGATCCCGCCTTTCACGGGATCATCCTGAGCGGCGATATCACCCGTCCTCGGGCCCTCGAGGCGGTCCGCCTCGGAGCCTACGATCTTTTGGACAAGACCGTCGATCCCGAGGAGCTTCGGCGGGTGGTGGCCCGAGCTTACAACCGGGCCCTTCTCTCGAGAAAGACCCGGGCGGTTCCCGAGGTCGTCCCCGAGAGCGCCCCCGAGTCTTTAGGAATCGTGACGAAGAACGACAAAATCTGCGAGATGCTCCGGATCTTGCGGAAAATCGCCGCAACCGACGTCTCGGTCCTCATCACGGGCGAGAGCGGCACCGGAAAGGAGCTCTTCGCCCGGGCCTGCCACCAGGCCTCCCCCCGAAAGGACGGACCCTTCGTCGCCATCAACTGCGGGGCGATCCCCGAGAACCTGATGGAGAGCGAACTCTTCGGCCACGAGAAGGGGGCCTTCACCGGCGCCACCGAGAGCCGGGGGGGCAAGTTCGAGGCCGCCGACCGCGGGACCCTGTTTTTGGACGAGGTGGCCGAACTTCCGGTCGATCTCCAGGTCAAGCTCCTCCGGGTCCTTCAGGACAAGATCGTGGAACGGGTGGGGGGGCGGACCGGAAAGAAGCTCGATATCCGGATCATCGCCGCCACCAACCAGCCCCTCCCCGAGATGATGGCGAAGGGCCGCTTTCGGGAGGATCTCTACTACCGTCTCAGCGTCATGAGCTTCGTTCTCCCCCCTCTAAGGGAGCGGGGCAAGGATGTGACGCTTCTTGCGCGCTATTTTCTCGAACGATTCCGGACCGAGTACCAGAAGACGCAGGTCGTGGACTTCTCCTCCGAATGCCTGCGCCTGATCGAGAGCTACGACTGGCCGGGAAATATCCGGGAGATGGAGAACCGGATCCGCCGGGCGGTGATCATCGCCACCGACCGCTTCGTCACTCCGGCGGATCTTGACGTGACCCCTGTGGCCCGGGACTCCTCTGAGGATCCCTCCGCCTCTCCTCCCCTTCTGGCCCCCGGACGAAACCTGACCGGAGCCCGGGAGGAGGCTGAGAAACGCATGCTGACCGAGGCCTTCGAGAAGGCCAAAGGCAACATCAGCCACGTGGCCCGGCTCATCGGCACCAGCCGCCCTACCGTTCACGCCCTGATCAAGAAGCACGGGCTCAACCCACGCGAATTCAAGGACTGACCTCCATGACGATCCCGTTTTTCCCCCGCCTTAAAAATGTCTCCGGAACCTTGGTGGCGACAGCCCTTCTGGGAACCCTTGTCGTCGCGGCAGGCTGCAGCAAAAGCCCGGCCCAGATCGAAAAGAAGGACCTGGGACTGGGCGAGCACTATCTCTCCGAAGGCAAGGTCAACGAGGCCATCATCGAGTTCCAGAATGTCCTCAAGGTGAACCCCAAATCGGTGAAGGGGCGGTTGGGGCTCGCCTCCTCCTACATGAAGAAGGGGTGGACCGCCGAGGCAGTCCTCGAGTTCCAGGAGGTGGCCAAGGAGGACCCCCTGTCGCTTGACGCCCATCTGGCCCTCGCCCGCTATGGAGTGAACAGCGGCCAATGGAAGGCGGTGGAGCCGGAAATCGCGGCGGTCCTGAAGATCGATCTGAACAACGTGGAGGGGTTGACCTTTGACGGAGAGCGGAATCTCGCCCTGGGCCACGAAAAAGAGGCCGAGGACTCCTTCAAAAAGGCTCTGTCGCTCTCGCCCGCGGCTGTGCCCGCTTTGGTGGGGATGGGAGATCTCTATCGCCATGAAAACCTTCCCGACAAGGCTTCCTCTTTTTACCAGCAGGCGCTTGGAAAGGATCCGAAAAACGGCCGGGCCCTCACGGGGTTAGGTTTTTTGGCCAAGACTCAGGGCAAGAATGATGAGGCTAAGGAAGACTTCAGGAAGGCGATGGAGGCCGACAAGGCCGATCTCCGGTCCCGGATCATCTATGCGAATTATCTGGCAGGCCAGGGCCATGCCCGGCAGGCGATCGCCCTCCTGAAGGCTGTCCCTGCCAAGGCGGCGGATCTCCGAATTCCGGTCAAGATCGCCGAATACGAAGTGATGCTGGGGGAGAATGCCAAAGCCATCCATCTTATGCATCCGCTCGAGCTTCAGAAGATTCCCCTTCCTGACATCTATCTGGTCCTTGCCAAGGCCTATCAGGGAAGTGGCCGGATGGGGGAAGCCTTGGATGCGGCAAACCATCTTGCCTCTATGGATGGGATCCCTCCGGTCATGAACATCGTTGCCGCCCGGGTGGAAATGGCGGGACGTAATCTCGGAAAGGCAAAAAAAATCCTTGAGTCGATTTCTGAAATGCCCCATTTGCCTGTGGCCTATTGGCAAACCCTGGGCCAGATTGAGGAGAACCAAAACAATCCGGTCCAGGCCATCAAGGCTCTGGATAAGGGTCTCGAAATTTATCCGGACAACAATAATCTGCTCTTGTCCCTGGCAGATGCCCAGGCCTTGAAAAATAACTATAAGGAATCAGTCCGGATCCTGGACAGGCTTCTTGAGAAAGATCCAAAAAATCCGGCTATCATTGGCCGGCTTGGAAATTTGAAGGTGAGAAAAAACGGCACAAAAGCAGAGGTCGCCTACTATCGCAAGATGTCCCGTAAGTATCCCGATGTGACCGGCATCGAGTTTCTTTATCTTCTCTCGCTCGCATCAAGCAAACATCTTCCTGATGCAATCGGAGAGGCCAAGTCTTATCTCGGATCCTATCCCTCCAATCAGCAGATCCGCTTCCTTCTCGCCCAGTTCGAGTTGCAGGCTGGTCGGAGAGCCGAGGCGATCGAACTTTATAAAACCATTTTGGGGTCAGAACCCAAGAATCTCCAGGCCCTGCACGCTCTGGCTGATCAGGAGCTGGCAGAACGGCATTATCCGGAAGCCGAATCCCTATTTAGAAGGTCTTTGGCCATTCAGCCGGATAATGCAAATCTCGAGGTCGGTCTGGGAGAGGCTTTGCTTGCGGAGAACCAGAAGGAGACAGCAGAAAAAGCCTTCCAACAGGCCCTGGTGATCAATCCCAATCAACCACTCGCCCTTCTCGAGTCCGCAAAAAGTGCGATTCTTTCGGGAAGAAGCCAGCAGGCCCTGACAGATCTGACTCCTCTCATGAAGGTGAATTTTGCCCCCGGCCAAAAAGCCCAGCTTCAATGGCTCTGGGGCCTGGCCGCTGAAAACAACAGGGATCTGAAGACCGCTATCGACTCTTTCAAAAATGCGACACGGCTTGATCCCAAGAATGCAGCCTACCATGCCAGTCTGGGTGATCTTTATGCAAATCTGGGGGAATGGGATTCCGCCCTTCCCGAGCTTGACCGGAGCCTGTCATTAAACCCGAACCTTCCCCTTGTGAAAATGACAAGAGACTGGGTTTCAGTCAATAAAACCCTTGGCCATTCCGATCCGGTTAAACTTAGGAAAATTGTCCTGGAAACTTCAGAATATCAGAAGTCTCACGAAGGGGATCTGACCTCTGGCCTTATCGAAGCCCGTGCCGATATCCTCCTGAAAGATCTTCCGTCCGCTCAAAAAGTTTTTGACCAAATCCTGGCTAAAAACCCGGGCAATTCAACGGCCCTTCTGGGCAAGTCGGCGATCCTTCTCTCCCAAAATCATACAAAGAAGGCTCGTTCTGTGATCAATCACCTTCTTGCCGATCATCCCAACGATGTTCAAGGGAATCTCATGATGGCATCGATTGACCAGAAGGAAGGAAATACCCGGGGAGAAATAGACAGGCTTGTCAAGGTCCATGAATCCCATCCGGACTGGGTTCAGCCCGCCGTTGCCCTTGCAGGAGCCGATCTTGAGGCAGGACGGTTCGAGGAAGCGAAATCAATCGCCTTTTCTCTCCATGAAGCGCATCCTTCCCTGCCAATCGCTCTCTATCTTTTGGGAAACGCCGAGATGGGGCTTAAAAACTATGGGGAAGCTATAAGGAATTTTGGGATTCTGGCAAAAAAAACCAAGAATCCTGCCACCCTTTACAATTTGATGAGTGTTGCGGCCATGAAGCTTGACGAAAGGGACAAGGCTCGTAAATTCCTTGATCTTGCCCTCAGAGCCTCTCCCAATGATCCGGCAGTCCTAAACAACATGGCGTTTTTTCTGGCCAACGATACGAATAATCTCTCCCAGGCTCTTGGGTATGCCCAAAAGGCCCTGAAACTTGCACCACAACCTTCTGTGCAGGACACTCTTGGGTACATTTTGTTTAAAATGGGACATTATGAAAAAGCCGAACCCCATTTCAGAACAGCCTATGAAGCCCATTTCCGTGACCCCGAATTTCTTTATCATATGGGGATGAATGAATGGAAGCTTGGAAAAAATCATCAGGCCTCCAGCCATCTTAGAAAGGCTGTCTTGTCGGGAGGATTGTCTTCTGAAGAACAGGAGAAAGCCCATAAGGCTCTCAGGAAGCTTTCAAGCTGATAAATCCGTCCCCTGGGGAACGAGCTTGCTCCTTTCCCAGGGTTTTAATCCGGAAATATCCTTTCCATTTAATTCAAATTTATTCAAAGGGAATCAAGAAGCTCCTTCAGCCCAATCTTGTCGCCCATCATTTGGCTTTTTTTCCAAGACAGACCAAGGATTTCTGACGCTGGAAGCCGGATTTCTTGTCAAACATCCTTTTCCATGATAGATTCCTCCGCGTATTCCTTCCCTTCCTGCTTGTCTATCCTTATGGTTCGGGGGTGAATCTGATTCCGGAAGATTATTTTCAAAATGGACGGATGAGGGTCTCTATTTCGGGCTCCGATACCTTTAGGAGGGAAAAAAGTGAATGAGAGCAGTCCATTGTCGGACGGACCGGAAAAAGCACCGTCCAACCTTGACTCCGACCTTCTGAAGCCGCAAACCCAGGAGGAAGAGGATCTCATTGCCACTTTCTTCACCTCGACACCAAAAATTCTTGTTCCTATGACACTCCGGTCTCCCATCACTGAGCCTCCCGAAGAAGATGTTTATGACAGGAAGCAATTCTGGATTCGGCTTGCCAATACCCCTGAGCGCAGGGAAAAGGCGGCCCTTCTGGTCGACCGGATGTATTCACGGGGTGGGTTCGAACATAACGATATCATCTGGGATACGCCCCACACGATCACTTTGGTCGCCTACGGTCGTGAAGGCAGAGTGATCGGGACGATCTCGATCCACTTCGATTCACCCGAGGAAGGATTGCATTCTGATGACGGGTACAAGCCGGAAATTGACCAGTTGCGAGCCCAGGGGAAGAGAATCTGTGAGTTCAACGGATTGGCGATCGATCCCAGCGTTCGGTCAAAACTCGTCATTGCCCGCCTTTTCCATATCGCCATGCTCTATCCGTCTGGAATTTTCGGCTACACCGATTGTATTATCGAGGTCTCCTATTCCCATGCCAACTTTTATGAAAAATTGCTCGAGTTCGAGCGCGTGGCCGATGGACGTCTTTGCCATCGGGTCAACGCGGTTGGAGTCCTGCTTCATACCGAGTTCAGCCGGATCAACAAGAGGCTTGAAGAGGTCGGAGGGCTCATGGACCAGGCCAAGGGTGACCAGAGCCTCTATCCTTATGGATTTTCGAAAACCGATGCTGAAGGTATTCTTGGCCGTCTGAAGAGGATGGTTTGACCATGGACGTCCCTTTCGATTATGGAGAAGCCTTTTCCCGAAATATCGGATGGGTGACCAAGGATGAGCAAGCCCTCCTCCGATCCAAGCGGATTGCTATCGCCGGATTGGGTGGAGTCGGGGGAATCCATCTTCTGACCCTGGCTCGTCTTGGAATCGGGGCATTTACGATCGCGGATTTCGACCATTTCGAACTGGCCAATTTCAACCGTCAGGCCGGAGCGATGGTCTCCACACTCGGTCATCCAAAGGTCCAGACCCTCGCACGAATGGCGCTCGATATCAATCCTGAGATCAATCTTCGTATCTATTCTGAAGGAATCACTCACGAGAATGTACGGGAGTTTCTGAGAGGGGCGGACCTCTTTGTAGATGGTATGGACCTCTTTTCCTTCGATGCCCGGCAATCCCTCTATGCAGCCTGTGCAGAGCTCGGGATCCCGGCAACCAATGCTGGTCCGTTGGGGATGAGTGCAGCCCTTATGAATTTTCTCCCTGGTGGAATGACATTCGAAGAATATTATGGGTGGGGAGACAAACCGGATGAAGAAAAAGCGCTGCGTCTTTTGGTCGGCCATGCACCGGCAAGACTTCATTTCGGGTATCTTGTCGATCCGACAGCGGTCAATCTTTCCCAAAGGAGAGGGCCCTCGACGGCTATGGCCTGCCAGTTATGTGCGGGTATGGTGGCGACGGAAGCCCTCAAGATCCTTCTAAAGCGCGGGAAAGTTCTGGCTGCCCCATGGGGGATCCAGTTCGATGCCTATCGGAATCGACTCGTCCGGACGTGGCGCCCCGGAGGAAACCGTAACCCCATTCAGCGGTTGATTCTCATGGTGGCCCGAAGACGGCTTGCCAAAATGGCGAGAAACGAGTTCTCTTGACCATTGTTCTGTTTTTCTTCCATAACTTTCTGGTTGATTCCCTTTGACAGTCCCTTTTACGCCAGATTTCCCATCTTTGGCCTCGATCACTTCCTGCAAAATCATTCTGATTGTTATCACGAATAATTGTGATGGAGGTCACAGCATATTAAATTTATTTTTGGTTTAATTTCGCATGTTTAATTTTCCTCCCCCATTTAAAATAATTTTGGGGCCGGAATTCTTGTTTTACTCTTCACTTGCGAAAGGCCTTTCGACAGATGCCGACCGAAACTCTCCCTCTCTTCCCTTCCCCTTCTATCAAAGCCACTGAAGGTCCTTTCGAAAATCATCCGTCCAGTCCGATTCCGGTTCGGAGGATCCTGCCATTTCCTGTTCGAAAGGGTGGATTGGTCAGTATCCGTGTGGCAAGAACGGAAATGGAGCGCTTACAAGCCAAGACTCTTGTTCAACGCATGTATTCCCTACGTGGATTCAAGTGTGAAAATATTGTCCTGGACAGTCCTCAATCCACGATGTTGGTTGCGGAGAAAGAACGTGGAGGGATCATCGGTACAGTGACAATCCACCGCGATTCCCCGGAAGAAGGTCTTCATTCCGATGATGGATACAAATGGGAAATTGATTCACTCCGATTAAATGGAAGAAAGTTGTGCGAATTTAACGGCTTGGCCATGGATCCAGATGTTAATTCAAAGCGTCTCCTTGCCCGTCTTTTTCATGTGGCGATGATTTATCCGGCAGAGATGTTCGGTATCACCGATTGCATCATTGAAGTTTCCTATTCCCATGCCAAATTTTATGAGAGGCAGCTGGGATTTAAACGAATTGCCGAAGGACGGGCCTGCAGACGTGTGGATTCGGTAGGAGCTCTTCTACATGCCGAATTTTCTAGCCTCGAAGAAAAGCTTTTAAAGGTGGGGGGGCTGAAAAATGCTTGTGGAGAAAAAAATTTTTTCCCCTACGGGCTTTCTCGATCAGAGGCGCGGAAAGTTCTTTTCCGACTGAAAGTGTTGCAACTTTCCCGGGGTTGGGTTCGTGAACCCACCTTAATCCAATCCGCCATATAGGGTTGAGATCTCAAAATCAAGGGAATTGTTCAAAGAAATATCGGAAAATTTTTTGAAGTTGTAATCGAATCATTAAAATTCTTTGGTGTCGTGTTTGAAAAGTTTACAGTTGAAAAGATTCATGACAGTTTTCTGAAGGAATTAGGATAAGGAAAAAATCCAGGCAATTTTTCTTTCTATTTAAATAATTGATATTATTTGTTTTATAAATAACTCAAGAATTGTTTCCCATTGGCATGTCAATTGCATACCTAAGGTTGTCAGAATTATTCCTTCCATCTGGAAGGTCTTTCCCCCCATATTAAAATGCAACAAAGAAAGGACAAGCATGAAAAAGCGAATCAGGAACGCTACCATGGCTACAGGGGTGGCTCTCGCCCTGACTGTAGGATTGGCATTGGTGCCGAAACAGACATTTGCGTCTGTGATTCAACCTGGCGGATCTCCTGCCTATCTTTCGGCTCCATTATTAACCACCACAAATACTGAACCCGGAACGGGAGTAACAACCTTTCAGGCCACCTTGTCTAACGGAAATCAATTTTATGTAACTCCCACCAGTACCTTTGGGAACACCTTTTTAAGTCCGGGCCCAGGAATATCCGGGGTCTCTGCAACCACGTCAAATATTGGCGATATCAATTACAGTGTTAGCGGCCTTGATCTTCAGTTCATCAATTCCATTAGCGATCCTTATACTTTGACCGGCTCTAATGGAGTTGATATTACGGGCCAGGTGGTGTCGAATGTTTTTGCCATTGGTAATAAGGCGACAATGGCTGGGGCGGTTCCCGGAGAGCTTGTTTTTACCTACCAGTTCAGCGTTGACAGCATTTCTCCCTCTTATGGAAGTGGCCCGAATGGTCTTTCCATTTCATTCTTTGACGAACCCAATGGTACGGGTATGTGGACTCTGGGTGATGGCGTCATTTCGACTGCGACAGGAGGCGGAAGCTATACCCAGATTCCGGGAGGGTTGACTCCTACATGTAATGGTGGGTCCTGTTCCGGAGGATATTCCTCAATCGTAAGCCTTTTTGGGACGGAACAGCTCAATACGGCCAATGGAGCCATCAATACGGCTACATACAATACAACGGCCAGCATTGGTTTGGATCAGGTGACTCCTGAATTTTTTGTGGCCTCCAATGCCTTCTACTATCAACTGGGAAGTCTTTCTGTGGCTAGTGGATCGGGAGGATCAGCGGCTGGGGTTAATGTGTTCGTTCCAGGAACTCCCGAACCTGGAACTCTTGTTCTCTTTGGGACAGCTCTCGGACTTACCGGCTTTATGGTTGTCCGCAAGCGCAGGAGCCAGATGGTCGCCTGAATCCAGAATAAATCCATAGTACATTTGGCCCCTCCCGGAAGATCCTCCGGGTGGGGCTTTTTGGTTCATTTTAAATAAGTCTCATTTTTTCAAAAATCTGGAATCTTAAGATGAGATCCTTTCTCCTCATGTCTCTTTAAAATTGAATGTCTCTTGGAAATTCCCAGTCGCTTTTTTCCTTTATGATAAAGAGAGTGTAAAAATCCCGCGACAGCTGTCAGGGAATTTTCCAGTTTTATGGATTATTCCTTTAGACCCTAATCAAAAAAAGCCCCATTTCACAGCCTTGATCAATCTGGCATGAAAACTGCTTTTCAATAGGCAATCGTGATTTTGGTCACACTTTTTGAAATTGAACCGACAATTTCCCGATCGAGAAGATCCCCCGATCCGGAGACACGGAAACCATAGATACCAGGCTGACCCCGGAGGTCCCATGAATCGCCCTGCCCTGAAAGGACAACTCCTTTCCCGCTCCCTTTTGCTGGTTGCCGTTTTCGTGGCCTCCTCCGGGATCTTTTTCGTTCCCGACGCCCGGGCAAATTTTTCTGAAACCCTGACGTCGGCCGATGTGGGATCCTCCTTCACCGTAGACTGGAATTACGCATCAAATACCTCAAGCGGAGGAAGTCTGACTGCCCCTCTGACCGCTTTGGGAACCTTTACCGTAGACTCCCTGTCATCTACGAGCCTGGTCCTCTCGGCCACGATTGACAACACGACGTCCCTCACGACCAAACTTACCCAGGCCTATCTGATGTCTCTCGGAATCTCGAGCAACCTGACAGCAACGCCCAGTCTCACATCTTCCGGATCCACTTTTACTCATGTGGATTCGCCAGGGAATTTCCCGGGAGGTTTCAAGAACATCAATGCCTGTGTCTATTCCGCCAATAATTGTAGTGGAGGGAAAATTCAAGAAGGCTTGGCCGCGGGAAGCTCCGACTCCTTCGTCCTGGCCCTGGACGGAACCTTCGGGAGCTCTCCCTCCATCACCCTCTCGGATTTTGCCGTCAAGTTCCAGACCAATGAAGGCTCCTACGAATTTGGGGGGAGCTCCCTCTCCGAGACCCCCGAGCCGGGAACTCTCCTTCTTTTCGGAACGGCTCTTTTCCTGAGCCTGGGACCGGCCCTCCGGAGACGCTTGGCCTTGGGGATGGCGAACTCCCCCCGGGGATAGACCTTTCGGGACCTGATTTCTGGACAAAGAAATCAATGTTTTTGCTCATTAGGAATTGAGACGGGGTCGGACGGAATCGGCCCGGTCCGTGCGGGAGGTCTCCATGGAGGCGCCAGAGAGTGCGGTCCCACCTCTTTCCATGAAACTTCCCATGCCGGTCCCTGCTGCTTCCTTTCCTCCTCCTGTTCTTTCCACCCATTGGCCTTCCCGGCAGGATTTCGTCTCCGTTTTTGATCCCTCCCCTCCGGGAAAATCTCCCCGCGAGGAACCGATGATTTGCCACTGGGCGTGTCCAATCCCGTGACCGTGGCGATTTAGGGAGGCGGACGAAATGACTTTATCTTTCGCCCCCGCCATCCATCTTCCGGATTTGATGACGGACAGATGCCAGGAGCTTTGCCATGAGACTATACTTGGAGTCAGGAATCGATAGGAGGGTCGTCCAGCCGGACGGCCCTCCAGGAGGAAGGTGTGGGAACCAACCACGACAGGACGCTATGGGACAGGACTCTCCTGACCGGCACATTGCTGGTCGCCGGAAGCCTCCTGCTCTTCGTCGTCTCCGCCCGTCTCGGCACAGGCGAAGGGAGGCTTCTGCGGCATGAGGTGGCCCTCGAGCAGTCCCGGGAGCTCCTTCGCGACATCAGGTCGGCCCTTGAGCGCGTCCAGACCGACCTGGCAAGCTCCGGATCCACGCAGACCGTCTTTCGGGATGTGGCAAACCTCCGGAGCCTGCTGACCTCCCTTGTCCGGACGCCTCTTGCCTGGAAAGGGATGGAGCCGGAGGAGCAGGGCTACTTCCGGAGCCTCGTCCGGGGGATCGACAACGGGACCCTCCGGGTGGAGGCCTCCCTGATCCGGGAAGGGATGCGGATCCTTTCACACCGGGAGCGGGTTCTGGCGCGCCGTCTTAGGGAGACCCGCCAGGATTACGGCTGGACCGAGGATCTGCGCCTGGCCTTTGGCGCCATGTCCTTTTTCCTGGCCGCAGGAGGCGTCCTCTGGATGGCCCTCGGAGTGCGGAGGATCCGGCTTGAGTCCACTCGAGTCACAGGCCTTCTCGAGGCCTCAGGCCTCCCGGTCTTCGTGAAGGACCGGAAGGGCCGCTGGCTTTTTGCCAACCGGGCGGGCCTCAGGCTTTTCGGCCTCGACCGGAAATCCCCCGCCGTCTGGCGGGACCGCGATTTCTCCTCCGCCGCCGGTCTTCGCGCCGGAGAGACCCTCGAGCGCTTCCAGAGGAACGATGCCGAAGCCCTGTCCCGGGGTGACCTTACCCGAACCGTCGAGGTCGTCTCCCGTCCCGGAGGCTCCCCCCGCCACCTCGATTTCGTCAGGATCCCTCTCTCCGACGAGGACGGGGTTCCCCTGGGCCTTCTGGTCACCGGAGCTGAGGTCTCGGTCCAGATTTTAAAGAACCTTCACCTGGCCCTCTCCCGCTTAAACGAGCTCATCACCCGGATCCCCGACCCCGACACCCTCTTCGACGAGGTCTGCAGGATCGTCATGGAGTACGGCCGGGTCCGGGAATGTCTTATCGGCGAGCTCGATCCCGAGACCCGAAATCTCACCTGGCTCGAACTTCGGGGGATTTCGGCCGAGTCCGCGGAGGCCCTGCGCTTCTCGAGCGATCCGGCCCTTCCGGAAGGGATGGGCCTCGTGGGATCGGTCCTTCGGTCGGGTCGCCCCCGCACCGCCCGCCTCCACAGGGATGAATACCCCATCCCGAGAAAGCCCGACGAAGGGGGGCCGGACAGCTTTCACGATGTCGGGGTCTTCCCTTTCTTCCGGGGAAACCGGACCTTCGGGGCCCTGATCGTCCACGACCCCTCCACCGGAGGGTTCGATCCGGAGATGACCGACTTTCTGGTCCAGATCTCCCGGAACCTCTCCTTCGCCCTCGACAACTGGGACCGGGAGCACCACAAGAAGTCGGAGGAGGACAAGATCGTCTTCATGGCTTTCCACGACCCCCTGACCTCCCTTCCGAACCGGCGCCTCTTCATGGACCGCATCAACCAGGCCCGGGAGCGGTCGCTTCGGGGCATGGAGCATTTCGCCGTGGGAGTCCTCGATCTTGATGGCTTCAAGGCGGTGAACGACCGCTGGGGCCACCAGATGGGAGACAAGCTGTTGGTCGAGGTCTCCGGACGCCTGAAGCGCACCCTCCGGGGGGCGGATACCCTGGCCCGCCTGGGGGGAGACGAGTTCGGCTTCGTCTTCGCCGATCTCTCTGCGACCTCTCTCGATAACATCACCCGCCGGATCATCGACATCTTCTCCCAGCCCTTCGAGATCGGCGACCGCTCCCTTGTCATCGGAGGAAGCCTGGGCCTCACCCTCTGCCCTCCGGACGAGGGAGACGCCAACACCCTGATCGCCCACGCTGACAAGGCCATGTACCAGGTGAAGTCGACCACCAAAAATTCCTGGAAGGTCTTCGCCCCGGTCTGATCCGGAGTTCCTCCCTCGTGTTTTCCGTCACGCCTCCCTGACATGTCTTTTATGAATTCGGTATAATGCCCTCTGGTCCGAAAACCCCGGAGAAAAGACGAGGCGCGATGGTCGATCTGTCGATGAAAATGCTGCTGCACGACCGGCTGAGGTTTGCCCTCACGGCCTTTGGAGTGGCCTTCTCCGTCATGCTGGTCCTGGTGCAGGTGGGGCTCTTCGAGGGTCTTATCGGCTACGCCGCCGACACCATTCTTCCCATCCGCCAGGCCGACCTCTGGATCACCTCCCGGAACACCCAGAACATCGACTTCGCCAACTACTTTCCCCAGAACCTGGTGAACCGGGTCCGCTCCGTTCCCGGGGTTGAACGGGCCGACAACCTGATGGTCGACTTCATGCCCATCCATCTCCCCAACGGCTCCTCCGACGGGGTGATGGTTTACGGCCTGACCCACTACTGGAAGTGGGGGGTCCCCTGGAATGTCGTCAAAGGAAACCCCCTTGACCTTCGCGGCGGCCCCTATATGTTCCTCGACGACTTTGCCACCCATCGCTACGGACCCTTTCAAGTGGGGGAATACCGGGAGATCGTGAACCAGAGGCTCAAGATCATCGGGATCATGCACGGCATCCGCTCCTTCACCACCATTCCCGTGGCCTTCCTCGACTTCTACCGGGCCCAGGCCCTGACCGACATCACCTTCGGCAAGACGGCCTATATCCTGGTCCACCTGGCCCCCGGTGCCGACAGAGAGGCCGTCATGGCCGAGATCCGGCGGAGGCTTCCCTACAACGACGTCTTCACACGGAAAGCCTGGGCCAAAAAAGGGCAGGATTACTGGGTCTTCAAGACGGGGCTCGGGTTCAACATGGGAATGATCGTCTTTCTGGGCTGTCTCGTAGGGGTGGTGATCCTGGCCCAGACCCTCTACACCACCACCATGGAGCACGTGCGGGAATTCGGGATGGTCAAGGCGATCGGCGGCACCAACGGCGACATCTACCAGCTCCTCATGCGACAGGCGGTGGTCATCGCCGTGACCGGATTTCTGGCCGGAACCATTCTGGCCTTTCTCATAAAGCCCCTTGCTAGAAAGGGAGACCTGGACCTTCTGCTCTCCCCCACCCTGCTTTCCATCGTCTTCGTCTCGACCGTCGTCCTGTGTCTTCTGGCCTCCACCATCTCCTTCCGGAAGGTCTCTAGGATCGATCCGGCCCTTCTATTCCGGAGCTAGGGGAGCCGTGGCGATCCTGGAGGCGGAGTGCCTCACCAAGGTCTACGAGGAAGGGGGATCCCGGGTGGAAGCCCTGCGCGGAATCTCTCTGGATCTTGAGCCGGGGGAGATCGTTCTTCTTGAGGGTCCGTCGGGCTCGGGCAAGACCACCCTCATGTCGGTGGCGGGGTGCCTCCTCTCCCCCACCTCCGGTCGTCTTTCCGTCGAAGGCAGAGCCGTCGACTTTGCCTCCGCGGAGGACATGGTCCGGGTCCGCCGGGAGTCGATCGGCTTCATCTTCCAGAGCTTCAACCTCTTTCCGGCCCTGACGGTCCTGGAGAACGTTCTCTTCGCCCTCCAGGTCCGGGGCCGGCGCACTCCGGACTACGAGCGGGAGGCCCGGATGATCCTGGAACAGATCGGCCTGGGGCACCGTCTCGACTTCATTCCGGCCAAACTTTCGGGAGGGGAAAAACAACGGGTGGCCATCGCCCGGGCCCTTTCCGGCGGGAGCCGGATCGTCTTTGCCGACGAGCCTACCGCCAACCTTGATTCCCACGTGGGGCTCGAGGTTCTGGAAATCTTCCGAAAGCTCGCGAAGGAGGAAGGACGGGCGGTCCTGGTCGCAACCCACGACTCCGCGGTCCGCAAGATCGCCGACTGGGTCCTTAAAATCCGGGACGGCCAGCTGATCGAGGAAGGACCCCCGGTGACGGATCCTGAGAAAGGACATCCATGAATCGAACGAACACTCTGTTGATTGTCTCGGGGCTTCTTCTCATGGGGGGGAGCTTCTTTCTTCCCCGGGGAGGGGCCGCTCCCTCGGGGGCTTCGGGGGCATTGCTCCCCCGTGACGCCCGGGTCGTGGCGGAGGGGCGCCTCATGGCCTGTCCCGACGCCCTGGCGACCGTCCGCTCGGAATACGCCGGAGCGATCGACAGCTATCCTGCGCGAGAGCACGAGAAAGTGAAAAAGGGCGACCTTCTGGCCCAGATCCGGGCCACCGATGTGGAAGCCCAGCTTGCGGAGGCCCGGGCAAGCCTCTCGGTCGACCAGGCCCGCCTGGCCCTGGCCAGGAATGAGTTCGAGAGGGCCAGGCGCCTCTGGCAGAAGCGGGCGACCTCCTTTGCGTCCTACGACAGCGCCCGGAAGACCCTGGCCATGGACCAAGCCCGGGTGGACAGGGGGGAGGCCGACGTTCGGCTAACGCAAGCGATCCTTGCCAAGACAAGGATCCTCTCTCCCATCGACGGGATGGTGGTGGCCCGCTATCACAACCTGGGAGAGTATGTGAAGGTGGGATCCCGGATTGCGACCATCGCCGATCTCTCAAGGAGCCGGGTCGAAGCGGAGGTGGACGAGTTCGACATCGGCCGGGTCAGGATCGGAGAGCCGGCGAGTCTTCGGGCCGAAGGGATGGAGAAAGGCTATTCGGGGGTCGTGGTCTCGATCTCCGAGCGGGTGACGCGAAAGCACCTCATCCCCGAGGATCCCTCCCGCCCCACCGATACCGGGGTCGTCCGGGTTAAGATCGTCTCGGTGGAGTCGCTTCCCTTCAAGCTGGGACAGAAGGTCGATGTCCGGATCGATACGACCCGGAGCGTTGCCCTTCCGGGAGACTCGGAAAAGACCCGATGCAGCGGGCCCTGAGGATCCGGGCGGGGTAGAATGCTTCGAGAGCCGATCTTCGAGAAGATACGTCTCCCGGGCTTGAAAATCAGAGCAAAGCGCCTTCGAAGGCCACCGCTCCCACCGGAACTGTTCCCAGAACTCTTCTAGAGTCTTCCGCCAGAAGAAGGGTCACCGACCGGAGTCCTTCCGAAAGAAGTCCGTCGGTCCGATAGCCCATTCGGGCTACACCCTGGCCACCAGGGCCTCATTCCGCCCCCGGCTTCGCCGGAAACCGCGCCATAAGCTCCCTGGACAGGGCATCCGAGGCCCGGGAAAGGCGCTCCAGGATCTGGCGCATGACGGTCGAGGTGCTTCCGAAGGGGTCTGGGATCTCAAGAGGGCCAAAATCCCAGGCCCCGAGCCAGGCGGACTTTCGAACGGCCTCTTCCCCGAAATCGAGAAGGAGATTCCGGTTTGTGTGGTCCATGAAAAGGATCAGGTCGGCCCACTCGGCGAGTAGAGAGCTTACGGTGCGCGAGCGGTGGCCGGAGAGATCGAGGCCAAAGGCCCGGGCCTCCAGGACAAAGTCCGAAGGGGTGGGAATGTTCTCCTGGTGCGAGAGCCCTCCGGAGGAGATCTCGAAGCGACGGGAGGAGAGCCTGCGTTTCAAAAAGCGCTCTGCCGCCGGGCTTCGGCAGAGGTTTCCGTGGCAGACCACTAGGATCCGGGGATAGGCGGGCAGGGTCAGAAGGCGCGAGCGGGAGCGGAGGCGCTCTTCTGACCCTGCCTCGAGGAGTCCCCCGATGCGGGTGAGAAGGCGGCGGGAGATCAAAGGCTCCTCCCTCTCCCTAAAAAAGCCCCAGAGCTCCTGTTTTTTCCATGAATGCCACCCCGTTTCCCCATGAAACAATGCCTTTCTTCTGGTGAATCCCCCTCCAAAAAGGAGTTCTTTCTCCCCTCCGGCAGTCATTCTCCGCACTTCCCGACGAGAGGTCAAGGCCAAAAGGAGGTTGGCCCCCCCGTTCCGCCACTCCTCTTCTGATTGTCGATTAGGTTTCTTATGCCTTGTCAGATCTTGGTCAGGGCTTGTATTCGATGACCTGGGCGTTGGAAAGGGAGATCCAGGCATTTCCTAGACTATCGGTGGCAATTCCTTCGGGAGTTGCGGGAAGGGGGTACTGGTAGCAGGGGGTCGCGGACGAACAGTTTGCGCTGGCAATGGCCGAAGCGGTTATTTCGACGGTGGTTTTGGTTCCGGCATCGATCACCCAGAGGTTGCCGGAGGAGTCGAAGGCGAGTCCCACGGGCTGGGTGAAATGGGAGATATCGGGACAGCCGCTGGAAGTGCAGGAACTAATGATCTCGACGATGGCCTGAGGATAGGATCCCCCGGTCCCGCTGTTGGCGACCCAGGGCGTGGAACCGGTCAAGGCAACGGCCACAGGGTTGGAAAAGCCAGAATAGGTCGGGCAAGAAGAAGAGGAGCAGGAGGCTGAACTGACTGCACTGGAGGTAATTTCCGTGACCGATCCGGAGGTGGTGTCGTTGGTGATCCAGATATTGTTTTGGGAATCCACCGCGATCCCTGTGGGGGAGGAAAAATATGGGGATCCAGAAAAGGTCGTGCAACCGGAGGAGCAGGAGGTGTTGGTGGATGGGATTTCCGTGACCGATCCGGAGGTGATGTCGTTGGTGACCCAGATATTGTTTTGGGAATCCACCGCGATCCCTGTGGGGGAGGAAAAATATGGGGATCCAGAAAAGGTCGTGCAAGAAGAGGAGCAGGAGGTGTTGGTGGATGGGATTTCCGTGACCGAATTGCCGCTGCTGTTAGTGACCCAGACGTTATGATTGGAATCCACCGTGATCCCGGCGGGAGTAAATCCCAGGGAAATAAGAGGGCAATCGGTCGTGGTGGCACAGGAAGTTGCCCCGGCCGGGATCTCCATAAGACCGTTGGAGGATGAAGTGCTAAAAGTCGTGGCGATCCAGACATTGTTGTTGTGGTCCACGGTGATCGTTCCAAAAGAGGAGGGGGAAGAATTAGATGGGAGCGAGAAGGTTGACGAAGGAGGAGCGCTCCCTCCTGCTCCTCCCCCTCCCATCCCGCAGGAGGAAAGAGAGAGGAGAAAAAAGAGCCCCAAAAGGATGCGTCCGCCGGGAAAGAAAACCTTTAATCCTCCGAGACTCTTTTTCATCCGATTCCCTCCGGATTTGTCCCCGACGCCTTGAAGGAGTTTCCGCCGCACCGGGAATTTGCTGGGCTAAAAGACCCTGGCATTCGAAAGAGAAAAAAGAGATTCGCGAAAGAATGACCGCTCCCTTGGGTTTTTTCGAGTGGCCGGATCCGGCCCGGGACGATCTTTCTATCTTGAGACTCCCCGAAACAAGGACCCTCTGACCTGGGGGAGCCTTTTCCAAGTTTGTCGTAATTCTACTACTAAAGTAGTTAAATCTCAATAACCTCTTGTTGTATAAATATAAATTATGAAATAGGTAGAATCGGAGAAAACTGATGAAGGGCCCTCTTTGGCGGGTAACTTGAAAAAGCGATGAGCCTATGGGTGAAGAAGGAGGTTCCCGGAGGCTTGTTTCGGCTTTGTAGGAAGAACGCGAATTGGGAGGAGAGGTGACCTGGGACTAAAGATCTTAAGAGCGCATTTTTGGGAAGTTTCTGGGCGGGCGGATCCATACATGGAGAGACTATGACCCCCTGTTCCCGCAAAAGAGGGCCGGAGGCGATCCTCATCTCCTCGTCTCTCGGCCTGTTTTATCTTCCTTTGCCTGGAACCTCTCCTTCCCGGCCACTGAATCATTCTTGCCGCGGGGGGGGTCAGAAGGTGGGGATCGTGTAGCTCAGGTTCGTGTTCAGCTGGAAGGAGTTGTTGACGAAGCCGGGGGCGGGGGCGTTCCAGTAGTTGTCGATCGCCTGGAGTGAGAAGGCCAGGGAGTCGAGCACCGGGATGGTCACGCCTGCCGAGAGGTAGGCCAGCCAGGCGCGGGTGTTGTTGAAGGCCGGGGTGATGTAGGAGTTTTCGTTGAAGGTGATGTCGTGGGGAAACTTGTAGAAATAGGTGACGGTGAAGGTGGTCCCGACCAGGTTCTGGTCGGCGCTTGCCACCTGGAACTGCTGGTCGGTGTAGCTTCCCGTGAGGGTGAGGGAGAGCTGCTGGAGAGATTGCCGAATCACGGTATATCCCAGGCCGGCTCCGTAGATCTGCTGGAGGTTCAGTCCCGTGGTCGAGTTGTGGTCGTAGAGGGCCTGGACCAGGGCGTAGAAGTCCCGGGAAAAGTACTCGTCCTGTTCGGCGTTTCCGTGGTAAATGGAGGTCGAGATGGACGGGGTGTTGGGCTGGGAGATGGTTCCGTAGGTGGTGGTAAAGCCCAGGATGGTCCGGTCGTCCGGCTCGAGCCAGGAGACGGTCGGGATCGTTCTTGTGAACGCGATCCCGAAGTTGAAGGTCTCGAGGCTCTGGGTCGCCTCGACGAAGCTTGCCCCCCCGCTCAGCGACCCCGTCCAGCCCTGCCAGAGATGTTCGACCCCGTAGACCAGTTTTTCATAGGTTTTTGCCTCGACCAGATGCGTGACGTCGGCAACCGGCATCCGGACCGGCCCCGAAGGGGTGGCCACGGTCAGGGTCGGCCCTTCCACGTCGAGGGGGCCCTCCGGGACCTCCCGGTTAGGCTGGCCCTGCCGGACCCGGACGCTTTTGGCAAGAACGGCAAAGGCCTCGGGAACGCGGAGGGATTTCACATAGGTCCAGGCGATCACGAGCTTCCCCGCCCCCTCCGAGACGAAGGTGATCGTCTTGGCGTCTCCCGAGTCAAGCTTGCCCTTCAGCGTGTCCCCGTTCTTGAGGGTCAGGAGGTCCCGGTTGTCGGAGACAGAAGGTGCCGCCAAAACCGGCTGGACGGAGGGAGAAAGGAGAAGCAGGCCCCAGAGGAGGCCCAGGATAAGGGCCGGGGATGAGGAGCGGAGTCTTCTCCGTCCGTCTCCGGCCTCTCCCCATTTTGCGCGTGGCCCGGGATCTGGGACCATGGCCGTCTCAGGAGAGGGCCGAGGTGCACTGCGGACAGCGGGTAGCCCCCAGGGGAATGACGGAGAGACAGAAGGGACAGACCTTGGTCGTGGGAGCCGCGGGGGCCTCCTCCTTGCGGGGCACCAGGGCGGTCAGGCGGTTGACCCACCGGATCAGGAGGAAGACCGAGAAGCCCACGATCACGAAGCCGATGATCGTGTTGATGAAGAGGCCGTAGTTTAAGGTCACCGCCCCGGCCTTTTGCGCCACCGCGAGGGTGGAGTAGGGTTCGGGAGGCTTTCCCTGCCTGAGGACCACAAAGAGGTTCGAAAAGTCCGCCTTTCCCAGCAGGAGTCCGATCGGCGGCATGATCACGTCGGAGACCAGGGAGCTCACGATTTTCCCGAAGGCGGCTCCGATGATGATGCCCACGGCCATGTCCATCACATTCCCGCGCATCATGAACTTCGTGAATTCCTTGAGCATCTCCCTGCCCTCCCCCGGATCGGAAATCTCCTCTCACGGCTCTCGTCCGGATCGGTCCCGGATCCGGAAACATGATCCCTGAGAGGAGGATGTCGGCACGAAGAGGCCGGGAGGGAGGTTCGATCCACCTCCCGGCCCCCGCAATGTCAGGACTACTGGCAGACCGCCGTGGCCCGGAGCTTGTAGACCTGGACGATCCAGAACCAGTCCCGGTCGGAGAGCTGGGTCTGGACATTGCTCAGATGTCCGCTCTGACACTGGGCCAGGAGGTCCGTATTGGCTTTTGAGGTGAGATCGGCCGGAGCGACCAGGTGCAGAACGCCGAGATCACCCTGCTCGGTGACGTGGACGACCGTTCCAGCGGTTCCCCGCGGGGAGTCCGAGATCGACGAAGATTCGATGAAGACACAGCCCGACATCGCCAGAAGTCCGGTGAAAAGCGTCAATGCGATCATTTTTTTCATTGTTCCCTCCACTTTTTGGATCCGGGAGACAGGCTCGGGTCCGTCTATGATTTTTTCGCTTCTACCGATTTTTCTTGAAGGCTCCCGTCGCGTCCGAGATGACGATCTCGACCCGCCGGTTTTCCTGACGTCCCCGGGCGGTCTTGTTGCTTGCCACCGGATAGAGGGCGCCGTACCCCTTGACCCGCGCGATCCTCTCGGGTCCCACACCCATCTTCCGGAGGGCGGCTTCGACCGCGTGCGCCCGTTTTTCCGAAAGCCTCAGGTTATAGGCGGCCCGTCCGGTACTGTCGGTGTACCCTTCGATCATGATCCGGCGGGAGGGTTCGCTCTTCAGGTAGCGAACAAGCTTCTCCAGATGCTCCTGGGCCGGGGTTCGGAGTGAGGCTTTGTTGGTCTCGAAGAGAAGGCTCCCCAGGGTGAAGACCAGGCCCCGTTCGGTCTTTTTGGCCTCGAGGAGAGGCTTTTTCGGAGCGGGAGCCTTGACGGGGGCGGGAGCCGGAGGCACGGGAAGACAGTCGGCCTCTGCCCGGAGCTTGTAGTCCTGGACGATCCAGAACCAGTCCCGGTCGGAGAGCTGGGTGCGGACGTCGACGAGGCGGCCCGACGGGCATTGGGCCAGAAGAGCGGCGTCGGCCCGGCTCGTCAGGTCCTTCGGGGCCGTGAGATGAAGAACGCCGAGACCCCCCTCCTCGACCACGCGGACCGTGGTGGCGTTGGAGGCCGGAGGCCTGTCGGAGATGGTGGATGACGGGATGAAGACGCATCCCGAGAGGAAGGCGGCTCCCCCCGCGAGCAAGATCGCCAGAAGTCGGTTCATGCGAGCCTCTTTTCCAAAACCGGAGGGCCCTCTTAAAATGTCCCGCTGCCGTTCGGCCGACCGGTTCCGATAAATTTAATTGTTTTTATAATTTGTAAATTCAATTAAAAGGTGCCCGAAATGTATCCGGGATTTGGGCGCTGTCAATACTACGACCCGTGTTTCCCGTCACGGAAACAAAAAATCCGTGGTCCCCCTCTTCGGGAAGGGAACCCCTGGAATTCTCCGGAGAACACGCGGACACAGGCTCAGGAAGAGAGAGAGCGGGAAAATGTGGCGGGGACAGACGATGCGGGATTGTCAGAGCCTGCAAAGGGATTGACTCTCGCCCTGGAAAAAGACCCGGCGATGCCCCCACACTTTTCAAGACTTCTGACTCCTGCGAGCCGCCAACCTTGGCGGAGGAAGGTTCGAAAGGGATCTGGTCCGGATAGACAAAACGGGGTATGAAAAACAGGGGTCTTTTCCGAGAAAGGAGAATTTGGTGAAAACCGTCCGGCTTATGGACCTATGAAGAATTCATGGCGCTCCCCGGGGAGATTCCTACCGGTCCGAGCTGATTGATGGAGAATTCTTCATGACCCCTCCCCGAATACCCGCCATCAGAAAATTTCCTGGAACCAATCGAGAATCATCGCTGACTTTCTGCATCTTTTCCCCGGGCGAGGGGAGGCGTTTTCCGCTCCCTTCGAGGTGGTCTTTTCCCAAAGGGCTCCCCAGGTGGTTGTGCCGGATCTGGTCTTTGTCTCGAAGGAGCGTTCGTCCCTCATCCCCGGAAAGAACATCCAGGGGGTCCCGGACCTGATCGTCGAGATCCTGTCCGAGGCAACCGCAACCCGGGACCGCCGGCAGAAACTTTTCCTCTATGGGCGTTTTGGCCTCCCCGAATACGGGATTGTGGATCCGGAGGCGGAGACCGTCCGGGTCTTTCGGCTCGTGAAGAGAAAATATCCGGATCCCCTGGAGTTCCGCAAGGAAGAGCTCCTGACTCCTCCCCTCCTTCCGGGACTTTCCCTCTCTCTCTCCGAGGTGGTTACCGGCTGAGGGCGGAAACGGAGGGAGAAAAGGCTCACCCACTTGGGCAGACATTGACGGGGGTCCCCGCCTTTTTTGGAGCCGTCCCCGGGAGATTCTCTTTCGGTCTCCCTCTTCGGGAGATGGAGGACTAGGAATCCAGAGACCCCCTCCCCCGGGGGCAAGAAGAAAAAATCTTCCGGACCTCCCCTGTTAATAGCAAGTAGAGTTGTCCGGTTTTGTAGCTCATGATCTGTCCGCTTTTCAGTATGGGGAGACAGAGTTCAGTTTTCTGCCTCAAGTCAGAACTTCGACAGGGCGGATTCCTGAGGAAGACTGGGGGGCTCGGGAGTTTTTCTTGTGGTTCACGGCCTGAAGCTCTTCGACGGAAAAGTTCACTAATTTTCGAGGTCCGTAAAAGAGGGCAAGAGATCCATTCGGATACCGATGAATGCGAACCGTTTTCCGAACATAATGGAATCGGGAACGGTCGGGGGGGATCTGGAGGATCCGTCCTTCAAAATGAAGGCAGTTATCGTTGCCGACGGTCCGTTCATAATGCTCACAGAGGATCTCGTCCAGCGACTCTCCTGTCCAGGGAACAAAGGCCGATCCGTCTTCGGACGCCGGATGAACAAACTCGGCATTGAAGGCCGGACGGTAGACCGTGTTCAGATACCGGGTGGCTTCTTCCATGCCGGTGATCCCCCTGAGGGCGAGCTCTCTGGGAAGCCGTTCCTGATGGGTCCGGAAGGCCCGTTCGCTTCGTCCCCGGGCCTCGGGGGAATAGGCCGGAATCATCTCGATTCCCAGGTGCTTCATGGCCCGTCCGAACTGGGTCAGGTTCTTCTTGTCCACCTTGCCGCCTGCCTCCGGAGTGACCCAGTAATGGCTGCCCCGATCGGTATAGAGGGCGGAGGGAAGGCCCTTCGTCTCGATCACCTCCCGCATCCCGCGAAAACTTGAGGCCGTTCCTTCCTCGGTTACAAAGAACATGCTGACATGTTCATTGGTCGCGTCGTCCATCGTGACCACCAGATCCCAGAGCTGTCCCGGGACCCAGGCATGCCGGCTGGCATCCTGATGGATCATCATCCCTTCCCAGGGGGCTCGTTCCCGTCTCTTCCGATGCTTTCCTTGACCCGGAGCCTTTTTGACCGCTCCGTTCTGCTGAAGCGTCTTCTTGACCCAGGTATAACTCCGGGTCCCGCCTTCCCTCCGGTACCAGGAGTGAAAGTGCTTCACATTCCAGCCGTCATGCTGAAGGCGATATTGTTCGACCAGCGCCAGGGCTTCATCGACCGGAGCCCGTCGTGCAGAGACCTGGGTGAGGCGTTTGTCGAAAATCCCTTTCATCCCTTCTTCCTCGACCCGCCGGACATATCGGCGAAAGGTCCGTTCACTCATCCCCAGAATCCGACCGGCCTCT
>Ga0207433_10004253_pt1 | contig 26511 bp, 19 predicted proteins | sample YelNatPaOPGAMG01_FD_187559 | JGI IMG/M metagenome (GOLD analysis project Ga0207433, IMG submission 187559) | Hot spring thermophilic microbial communities from Obsidian Pool, Yellowstone National Park, USA - OP-RAMG-01 (SPAdes) (version 3) | ecosystem: Environmental > Aquatic > Thermal springs... | reverse complement strand
CATCGAATATTCTATCCTTTACTGGCACATTGTTCTTAGCCATTTCTCTTAATTCCTTATCGGCATTAAGTTCAGCTTCCTTGTGATTTAGCCATGGTTTACCTTGCCCGAATAAAACGCCTTCGCCCGTTATTGCAATATTTTTCTTCCCATTTGCATAAATGAAAGCAGAAAATTTATAGCATTCAATATCTTCATGCCTTGAAAAAACAACTGGTAGATAATCTTTCTCGTCCTGACTAAAAAGTACTTCCGCACCTTTTGAAACGTAAAGGTTAATATTGTTGTCAAGATGAATTGCTCCAGTTAACCATTTCCCGGCTGGAATAACTACCTTCCCGCCGCCGACTTTTTCAGCAGCTTCAATTGCTTTTCTTATTGCCTCTGTACATTTAACAATACCACCTTCAACTGCTCCATAATCTTTTATATTAAAAGTATGATTTGGAAAAACAGGACGCTTTAATTGCGGCATATTAAAAGGCGCTTTAATTGGTTCAATCTTTTCGGGGGCTTTATCCATTACAGAAGTCGAGTCTTGACCTTTAACGGCTATAATTGATATAAACAGCAACAAAAAAAGAAACAGTAAAAAGTTTTTTATATTTAATGTTTGTTTCTTCATATATAAATCTTCCTTTCTTAAATGAATTATTTCCTTAAAATTTTAATAGACAATTCCCCTATCTTTATATGCTTAACATCTTCAATTGATTATTTGATAACATAAATATTCCTAAATTCAATTGGCTTTCCCTCCATCTGAAAACCAATAAAACCTTTTGGCGTTTTAATCTTGGTAGCTATATTTTGAAAGACACCGTTCACATAAACAGTCATCGAATCTCCAATGCAAATAACATCGCATTCATTCCATTCACCTTCGGGTTTTTCGCTTGATGAATTTTGTTTAAGCTCTGTATCTTTAGGTTTACCTATTGCCTCTTTAAATTTAGCACCGTTCATTGCAATTAAATCTCCTGCATTGTCTTCCTTAAAATTTATTTGGATGCAGGCAGGCCACACTGAATCAGGCTTCTGTATAAATAGTAATATACCGCTGTTTCCATTTTCGTCTTTTGTGAGCCACCGCCACTCAGAATGAATCTTGCAATTAGAAAATTTTTCTCTAGTTCTAAAATATCCTTTTACTTTTGCTGATACAGCAAATACGCCATTATTAAATTTGTAAAACCTTTTTTTATTAATTGACTTATCCGCTAAAACAAATTTAAATTTGTCAATGCTATTTCCTTGCAACAAAAAAACAGTATCTGCATGCGTACCTTTTGATTCAAATTCACTTTTAAATTCAACTTTCTTACTATTATTATTTTCACTATATAATATGGTTGAATAAAATAAAAGTAAAATTGCTATTGAAAATAATTTAAGGTTTTGCATCTTTTCTTTCACTAATGCGCATTGTTTTTAATTATAGTCGTTTTATGTTCATCTTTATTTTTCAATTATATGGCGGATTTTTTATCTTCGGATCAATTACATAAGGGAATTTGAAGAAGATGCCGGACTCGTCCTCAGAAACCAACGGTGACGCCACCATAATTGAAATAAAATCAGAATTTGGTTGCCAACAGTAATAACCTCAAACGGTGTATTTTCAATTCCAAATTTGCTGTCTATAACTCCATTCCACAAATTTAATATCTGATGAATATTTTTATTATCTGAAATTTTAATTTGAGAATCATCAAATTTTTTTATAAAAAATCCTATTAAACCAAGCGGCTTCTGCTTTGGATTTGCTCTTAGCCATTTACCCGCATGGCACTTTTCATTTGTAGCATAACTGGCATTCTTTCCATAAATAACATAATATTCAAAAGAATCACTCGTTTATAACCGTCTGAATTCAGATAAGAATGACAGCACCAATCAGATAGTATTTGAAGCGGAATGCCTTTTTATAATAATAATCTGAAAAGTTTATTAACCTGTAATATCAACTGTAAAAGCAAATCCACCATTGTCAACAGTAAAAAGCGACATTAGAACTATATGATTATTACGGACAACAATTTGATATCTATTTATTTTAGCTGCGCCTCTTAAATAAGGCACAGCCAAAATTAAAAATTAATAATACATCATATTTGAACCTTAATATCAGATTTTCATTTCTGGAATTTTAGTTCTGCAAAACAACATCTGGTTTTACATTATTGCCAAATTCAAATTTTTCCTTTGCATTTGAAAGATTAGAATTTGTAATGTGAATATCTTTTGTTTTTTCGCCTTCAAGTTTCATAAAAACATCAGTTCCTTTTGGACATTCAACATTATTAAGTGAAAAACCGGAAGAATTTTTTAGAGAATATATTACTCCTTTTTCAGGGAATATTCGGACATTGTTTAATTTAAAATTTTCAGCTTCATTTGATGTAAAACCTTTTTTAGAGTTTATAGTAACGTTGGTTAATTCAATATCCTGAATCGGCATTTCTGGTAAACCGGCAACCTTTACGGCTTGTTCTGCTCCATCACAAAAGATATTGCTGATATGAAAATCTTTAAATATAGGAGTTTTATTATTTGCTTCAGCACTTAAATTAACACCGCCAACAGGTGTATCAGCATAAAAAGTAGTAAACAATATGGCTTCATGAATTATATCTTTCATGTAGATATTACTTATAAAAATATTATGGACTAATCCGCCGTTATTTCTTCCGCTTTTAAAACGAAGCCCGATATCAGTTCCGATAAAATTGCAATTATCAACATAAATGTTGTTCATTCCGCCGTCTGTATTACTGCCTATAACAAATCCGCCATGAGCATGATATACTACGCAGTCTCTTATAATAATATTTTCAAGATTTGCTTGACCATCTTTCGATTTGCCAGAGGACTTCATACAAATTCCGTCGTCACCGGCATTAACAAGGTTATTGTATAGAAGCACATTTTTGCAGGCGCTAATATCAATACCATCTCCATTTTGTGCCCAGTATTCGTTTAGCACCTTAACATTTCTGATAATAAGATTATCACATTTATTAGGATACAAAACAAACTTTGGGGAATTCTCAAAAGTTGTCCCGTCAAGAAGAACATTTTTGCAATTAACAAGAAGAACCATATATGGTCTCAAATAATCGCGCGCTGGTAAAAGTTCTTCAGCAGTTGGTTTTTTCGACTTTAAATTTTTGAGATATTCTGCACCGTCTAAAGCTGATTTAGAAGGCCACCAAACTTGACCCTCGTCGCTTAAAACTCCTCCCGAGCTTACTAATTTATTCCACTCACTTTCTGTAAGCTTAGATTTTTTTACAGGTCTCCATGTCTCTCCAGAACCATCAATTATTCCAGGTCCTGTTATAGCGATATTTTTTAGATTAAAACCATAAACCGGTGAAGCAACCGAATACCTCGTTGAACCTTCTAAAAGAATTATTGGATAATCTTCGTGGTTTTTACTTAGCAGTATTAATGCTCCTTTTTCAAGGTGCAAATTAACATTGCTTTCAAGTTTAATGGGACCGGTAAGCCATATGCCGGGAGGAACGATAACAGTGCCACCGCCAGAATTTGAGCATTCGTTAATAGCTTTTGCAAATGCGTTTGTATTTAAAGTAATACCATCTCCAATAGCACCGAAGTTTTGTATATTAAATTGCCTATCCGGAAATTCCGGGGCTTTTATGTCCGGCGCTGAGAAAGGTAAATTACTTAAATAGTATTTTACATCTTTTACTCGGTTTTCCTGAGCAAAAGTCCTTATTAAAGGAATGTTAATTAGCAAATATATGAGAACTGTTAATATTAATTTTTTAACAAATTGATTTGATAACATTTTTTTCTCCGGGTTAAATAAAAAATACATTTTCCATTTCGCATTAAAAGCTTATTTATAAGCTTCAATAAAAGTGAAAGTAAAAAATTATAAACAATAAAAAGCAAGATGAAATTCAAATGAAAAAATATTAAAATAATCCTCGGCATTTAATAAATATAACCGGGAAATTGAAATATAAAAGAATTAACGTCCCATCCATCCACCGTCAACTGTAACAACACTGCCGTTCAAATAATTAGAAGCATCGGAACATAAGAATACAACCGTTCCCATAAGGTCCCGCGGTGTTCCCCAACGACCAGCTGGAATCCTGTCCAGAATTGCTTTTTCGCGAACAGGATCTTCACGAAGTTGTTTTGTGTTATCGGTAGCTATGTATCCCGGTGCAATTGCATTAACCGTTACACCCTTCGAAGCCCATTCGTTTGCAAATGCCATGGTTAATTGTTTAATACCACCTTTTGAAGCTGCATAACTGGGGACTAATATCCCTCCTTGAAATGCCAGCAAAGAAGCAATAAAAACAATTTTGCCATATCCTCTTGCAACCATTTCTTTACCCAGCTCTCTTGTAAGAATGAATTGTGAAGAAAGATTTATCTCTATTACTTTATCCCAATATTCATCTGGATGTTCAGAGATTGGTTTCCGCAAAATAGTACCAGCATTATTAACAAGAATATCAATCCTGCGAAAATCTGTCTTAACTTTTTTTATAAAATCATAAAGCTGTTCGCGAATAGAAAAATCACAAGTGTAAAATTTAAATTTTTTCCCAACACCGGTTATTAATTTTTCGGTTTCAGAAAAATCCTTTCCAGATGACACTCCTATTATATCTGCACCAGCTTCAGCAAGTGCAAGAGCATAATATTGCCCAATGCCTTTGTTACAGCCAGTAACTAAGGCTGTTTTTCCATCTAATTTAAAATTATCCAATATCATTTTTCTTTATCCCTTTAGTCAATTTATTTAAGTGTGGACATTGAAACAGCATCCATATCATCAAAATCCTGGTTTTCACCGCCCATAGACCAAATAAAGGTATAATTTTGTGTTGCAACACCACAATGAATAGAATAACTTGGAGAAAGAACTGCTTGCTTATCTCTAACAACCACATGTCGTGTTTCATTCGGCTCTCCAAGTATATGAAACAGAACTGCATCTTTGTCTAAATTGAAGTACAAATAAACTTCAGATCTCCTTTGGTGAGTATGAACAGGCATAGTGTTCCAGTTACTGCCCTCTTCAAGCTCAGTCATGCCCATTACAATTTGGCAACTTGGTATTCCATTAGCATGAATATATTTATAAATAGTTCTTTTGTTTGCATTTTTAACGTTACCAAGTTTAACGGGAGTAGCATCCGAAAATTTAGCATGTTTAGTTGGATATTCTTTATGAGCCGGATAACTTGAAATATAAAATTGTGCTGGTGCAAATGAGTCCTTACTCGAAAAAATAATTTCCTTAGCACCTTTTCCAATATAAAGTGCGTCCTTTTTTTCCATTTTGTAAACTACACCGTCAACTTTTATCTCCCCTTCTTCACCAATATTTATTATTCCGACTTCTCTTCGTTCACAAAAATAATCCGCCGCCATTTCTTTCTTACTGCTTTCAAGCTTAAGAGATTTTTTCACAGGTACTGCTGAACCAGTTATTGATCTATCAATATCCGAGTACGTTAAATCAATTCTATCGGGTAAGAATAAATTATCGATAAGAAAGGTCTTCCTCAATTCATCAGAATTCATTCTTCTATAACCCTCAGGATCGGGTGAAAATCTTACTTCCATATTTTACTCCTATGTTTTTATAATAAAAATTCTTAAAATTTTATATAGCAAAAACCAGTTATTGGAAAATTATTTTTTTACCTTTTTTGCCATACTAAGAAGCCACGCCATTAAGTTTTCGGCGGCTTTATAATTTTCATAATCAGCAGGTAGCTTTTTGTTGTCGTAGTATTCATTATAAATCCATGGGTCGCCAACAGCAAAAACAGCACCCTTTCCGTATTTTGCAAAAGCAATGATGTTATCTCCTTTATCAACAAGAATTGGTTTTGCAGGAAGAGTTAACTTTAAAGTACATATTTCTTTCATGTAAATTTGCTTTACGTTTTTGAATATTGGCTCATCAGGGAGATTATTGAATCTGCCCATCTCAAATTTATTACCAATAACATCATTACGGCTGTCTTCATTAAAATGAATTCCAAACTTTTCAGCGAGCTTATTGAAATGTTCAAACTCAGCATTTCCTTTATCGTTTTCCATCAACATTAAAATGCCACCGTTCTTTACCCAATTTGTAATTACTTTTATCTGATCAGGTTCCATGTAATTAGGTTTTGCAGTTTCCTGAGGAGTATCTGGGTCAACAATTATATAAATGCTAAAATTTTTCAAAGCTTGCTTTGTCGGAGCAGTAGTTAGTTTACTTAACCCTGCACCAAGTCTTACAATTTCATCACCAAGTTTAGAATAGCCAGAATTTGTTGTATCCTCCCAAATGTAATGATACCGCTCTTCTTTACCCTCTTTATTTTTACGGTATTCATTGTTGTAAAAATAATCTAACCCTACAACTTTATTATTTCCTACAAGGTTTTTTAAATTAATATTTACCAAGTCTTTGGCAAGTGCTAACCCAAGTTTTTTAATATCACCTGCAACAAGTCCAGCTATTACTTCTGCTCCGTACAAAGAGAAATGCGTGTCGTCTTTTTTACCATTTGGCAGTGAAGCGTATTGAGCTTTTGGCACCCAAAGGAAAATCTTTTTTGTACCATCGGGACCTAATTTTGAAAATAAAATTTTACTACTTTCATATAAATCTATCAAAGGTACATTTTGTTCTTTAGCTACCTGTCTAACCACTTCAGGATAATCTCCGTGAGTGTCAACCAGCTTTTTATTTGAATTAAATTTTCTTCTGTTTACTGGAGTTATTAGAACCGGTAAAGCACCTTTTTCTCTTGCTTCTTTAACAAACTTAATCAGATTATTTTTATATGAAGTAAAAGGTGGCGCATACCGGCTAGTGTCTTTAACCTTTTCATCATTATGCCCAAACTGAATAAACAAATAATCACCGGGTTCCAATTTGTTAAGAACAGTTTTCCATATACCTTCATTTATAAAACTTTTTGTGCTTCTTCCGTTACGGGCAAAATTTTCAATAGTAACATTATCATTAAAATACATGGGAAGAAGTTGTCCCCAACCCCTTTCAGGATTATCTGCAAGGGGTTTGTTCGCCATGGTTGAATCACCAATTAAAAATATTCTAATTTTAGTAGATTGAGAAAACCAGCCAAATGAAAAAATAAAAGTTAAGGCAACTAAAACAATAAACAGAGTTTTTTTATAATAGCTCATAATTAAAACCTATTAAAAGAGAATCGAATTCTTATTTGACTTTTTCAAGTTGAATAGCAGCATTTATAAATGGCGCAATTCCTTTCATGTCATTTGTACGCTGAGGCTCAGTAATATAGTACTCAAATGAAGCATCACGGTATGGCTTTCCTCCTAACCCAGCACTTTTGCAAGTATGATTTAAATTAATGAAGCCATTGTCTTCTACGCTTACAAAATTTTTTATGATCCCTTCGAATGATTCTTTTGCAGCTTCCAAATATTTTTTATTTAAATATCCATTATTTGCACCTTTAGCAAATGCGTAAGTAAACATGCACGAAGCTGAAGCTTCAAGATAATTTCCCTTTCTGCCCCCTTGCTCAGTAACCTGAAACCAAACATTTGTATTTTTATCTCTAAATCTCAATATAGCCTTCGATACATTTTGAAAAATCTTTATCAACTGTTCTCGCTTAGGATTGTTTTTTGGGAAAAAGTCCAAAACATCTACAAGTCCCATCTCATACCATCCCATGGCTCTTGACCAAAAAGTTGGCGAAGAACCTGTTTTAGGATTAGCCCATTTCTGTTCCTTACTTTCATCCCAACCATGATAAAGTAGCCCCGTTTTAGGATCGTAAGCATGGTTATACATAAAAATGAATTGATTAGCAATATCATCAAAATCTTTAGGCTCATTAAAAATTTCTGCATACTGTGCATAAAAAGGTTCAGCCATATACAAGCCATCTAACCACATTTGATTTGGATAAATTTTTTTGTGCCAGAATCCGCCTTCTTTTGTCCTTGGCTGATTAGCTAATTGCTTTCTTAAAGTATCGGCAGCTTTTTTATATTTTATATTTTTGGTAGCAAGGTACAGCGTTAGCAATTGCCTTCCAGTATTAATATTGTCAAGAGAAAAGTCGTCATATTTATAAGTTTTAATTGAACCGTTTTCTTCTACATAATGATCAATATTATTTTTTATAAATTCAAAATATTTTTTATTACCGGTTTTTAGCCACAATTGGTTAAAAGCTTCTAGTATGCATCCTTGTTCGTAATTCCATTTTTTATCAGGACTGCCAGAATCATAGGTAACAGCCCCTGGATGTCTTGCCAAAAATGTATCTGCTATTCTGATTGACCATGGTTCATTTTTGGGAATAGCTATTTTATTGGTATTATCCGATTCACCATTTAAAATTACAAATGCGTTTAAAAATATGACGAGTACTAAGATTAACGTTTTCATAATTTAAGACATTTTTTTAGCATGCTCTTTTTAAAAGATTCAGCAAAACTCTTAAAAGAATTATTTAAAAAATAAGAAAGCCGGAAATTATAAAAGACACAAATTTGCCTATCACAAAAACCGGCTATGAAATAATTAAAAGTTAAAGCCTACTTCAAGTCGGCTAACACTATTAAACGGAGCAACCATTTTAGAGAATGAATAATTAACTTCAACATCATAGTTAGAAATTGTAGTATTAATGCCTAATCCAGTAGACCATGACATTACATCTCTATTTGTTTGATAACCACCACGAAGAGTAAGTAAGTTCATATATTTATATTCTAAACCAATGTTTGCACGCGGGGAATAACTGTTTGACTGAAGAAAATCAATAGCAAAAAGAACATTATTATCTTGAGAAAGACTTTTACTAAAAAAGTCTGTTAAGCTTATAGCTCCTCCCAAAGTAAAAGTCAAAGGAAGCTGTTCATCATCAATTTCTCTTTTAATATCAGATGCAAAATTGCGTATAGACATAGCAAATGCAAACCCGTTAAAATCTGTTTTATATTTTACTCCGGCATCAAATGCTAATTTTGTAGCATTGTTCTGTTTTGATGAACCATCAGGAAAATAATTAACACCTAAGTTTTGCCCGACTAATTTAATCGTACCACCCATTGAAAATTTAGTACTTATTGCTTTGGCATAAGATAAACCCGCAGAGTAAGCTGATACATTAGAAACAGGACCGGTATCAATACTTCCATAAGCATTTCCAGAAGCATCAACCAAGATCCTTGTTCCGATAATTGTACCGTAGTTAACAGTTAAAAAGTGGAAGCCAAAAGAACCCCAGTTCCCTAAATTATAGGCTACTGCACCACTAAGGTAATTAATATCTGCAATCCATTGAGTATAATCTACACTGATCTGAACAGTTTTGGGAGTTTCGGCAAGCCCCGCTGGGTTATAGTAAATACTTTCTACTCCAGTCCCTAATGTTGTATAAGCTTCCCCTAAACCGCTTGCAATAGGAGAAGTACTTACTAAAAGGAAATCCATCGTGCTTTGGCCTACCTTGCTAAGGCTAACTTGAGCATTTGTTTGTGTAAACCATGCAAGCCCGACTAATAATACCACCGTTATTTTTATATATTTCATTTAAAAATTTCTCCTCTTAAAATTATCGCACAATGATAAATTTTTGATAAGATGTTTGTCCGTTTGGCTTTTGGAAAACAGCAATATAAACACCACTATTTACTATTTGACCATAGGACGTATCTAAATTCCACTCTTCACCTCCGTTGTTTGTAGCGCCGGCTCTCGAAGGATGGTAAATCGTCTTTACCAAATCTCCATTTTCGGTATAAATTTTTATGGTACACTGAGATGGTAAATACCAAAATTTAATAACATTATAAGTTGCGTTGCTTCCCAATAATCTAATCGCCGGATCGTTTGCATTGTATGGATTTGGTACTATACGAATTTTTGACATATCATCATAATACGGTACTGCAGCAATTGCTGGCAAGGTTCCTTGTGAATTATCCTGTACCCACAGCCTGTTACTATAAATAATTTTCCCGCGTGTAGTTGGGTCAGCATTTAAATCATTAGGACTTATACGCCATTTTGCCTGAACGTAATAATAATATGTTACTCCAAATCTAACGGTAGTATCAGCAAATGAATGCAAATATGGTGGCGTTGTGCTTACGTCGGTTGAATCGCTGTCGTAAACTGTTTGATAGAATAGTGTATCATAATTCGAAATTCTTCTTTGAATTCTATAACCGACAAATTGTCTACCTCCAAAATTTGGCTCCGCAGCCGCATCAGACCATTGTACCTGAATACTATCTACATAATCTTTAACATTAACTGGAGATGGTGGTGGTGGCTCTACGGGAATTTTATATCCATGGTCATAATTCCATTTTGCTCGCCAGGCACTTAACATAACAGAATCTATTCCTAAGCTTATCCATTTATCTTTACTTTGATCAACTTTTGATGTTGTAGGAAATACAAAGTTTGATGGCAATAATCCAGTATTGGGATTCCAATTTGGCAATGAATTTGTATAGCTCGTATCTGGGTCCTGTAAAGTACCATGAAGCCATTTATAACCTACTGCTTTTGCCGTCTGCTCATTTAGCCCGGCAACTCCACAAGCATAAACAATATGAATTTTTTGACCGGGAGCCATACTGTATGGACCGAAAGACATGTGCATTAAAGATTGATTACTGGTAGTTTGTCCTGCAGGCCAATCTGCAAAACTTGCCTTACCCATTTCATCTGTATTTACACCATGATGTGTACCAGCAGGAATTGTTCCCGAAATTAAAACATTTCCGGTAGCAGGATCAGTTCCTATTGGGTAACGATCTGCAAATCCTCCTTTTATTGCCCAAAAGTTAGAACTTCCGTAAGGGTCATCGGTAGGTTTAAAATTAGAAGAAATCTTAAAATCGTTGCCCGCAAATGTAATTTTTGGTTCAAGCGGATCATCAACATCATTGGCGGAATTGGTATATGCACTTTGTGAAGCATGAAGCACAGTCATAAAATTCATTAAGTACCCTGTCAATCTTCCTTGCTGTGCTGGCTCTGCTGGAGCTCCCATTTGGTCTCCGGAAACGTCTGGATCATCTGCGCTATATTCATAATAAACCCGCAAAGAATCTCCAGGTCTTGCACCATAATAATGTTGCCACGTATAATTTGCTTTAAATACGTTTCCAGAAGCCACTTGAGGATTTGAGCCATTCGAAAAGTAAACATTATACATGTTATCCGTAAAAAGTAAATATAGACTATCATAAGTTTGCGTACCGACATTTGTGAAAGTCATATCAAATATGACGTAATTATCATTAAAGTTTTGCCCCCACGCTAATGCTTTTCTTTGAACCGTAATATCATAAATATATTTATTTGTCACAGTAACTAATTGATCAGCAGAAGTGCTGGTTGGATTTATTTTTGCTGCCTGATTATAAACGGTTTGGGGATCTGTTACTAAAGTGGAACTTGTTCCATCAACACTATAGTTAGAAATTTTATATCTTGAATAGCTTAATAAGCTGTCGGTAACAACTCCTTTGTTAAAAGGCTGAGGATATTGAGAACCGATTAAATTAAATACTGCCGCAGTATCATATCTTTTGTAAGAAGTGGCAGTAGTGTCTGTTTGATAATAATCTATCCAATGCGGTACTCCAATTTGAACACCCATTCCATTGTTGGCTTGTGTATATTGCAGCCTATTAAACATAATATCATAATCATTTGGAAAAAACAAAGTAGTATTCCATATGCTTCCATTACCAAGCTCAACCATGCCAGTCCAAAACCGCCCCATCATAATATGAGCAACTTTTGATTGAGACCGGATTGATTGTACCGGAAGAAATATTATCAATAGAATTCCGAGCAAACTAATTTTTTTAAGCAACTTTATATATCCGTTGCATTCATGTAATTTCATTTATTTCTCCTTCTCAAATTGAAAAATCATTTATAAAATTAAAGATCGACACGCATTCCAAACCAAATATCTCTGGGTTGCCCCCAAATCCAAAATGTGTTTGAGGGATTGTGAATATAAGGCTTTGATGCTGATTTTGTATCACCAGGTTTGTCATTCCCACCAATAAACATTCCGGGGTGGGTTGCCCTTAATTCATCAAATGCCGGAGAATTGTATTCTGGTAAGTGCAACGATGCCATATAATTATAAAAGTCTGAACCAGAAGACCCATCAATACCCGAAGTAAATCCCCATCCTTGATAAAGCTGGTTAACTTTTATATTAAAAATATTATTTATATCTAAGAAGAAAGAAGTAGATACACCTGCAATTTTAATTGCTTTTGAAACTTTTAAATCAACCATATAATAATTTGGCCACTGTAGAATTTCTTCAGTTCCAGTTGGCAAGCCAAGTGGATTCCAATCTCCAGGATCAAAATACTGTCCTCCTCTAAAAGTACCAAAGAACGAAATGCTCCAGTCAGATAAAGGATATGTGCCTCCAAGGCTTGGTCCCCAATTATGAGGAGATCTAAAAGTTATGTTTGCATTTACTGTCGGTTGTGGTAAAGACCTATTAAAATTATGGTACATGTTATTGTAATTTACAACAAGCTGACCCTGAGTAAAATATTCCTGTCCGGTATTGCCAGTTTTCTTTAACATATAATTGAAATTTATCCAACCTGTGTACCATTCATTATCATTTTTTGTAAGGTTAACTTCCAAACCTTGAATATCTTCATAATAGTTGTTAGCTAATCCTTGATAGTTAACTGAGCCCGAAGCATCTGTATAATACACTGTTCCTGCTTCACCAGTAACGTCTTTTGAATATCCTGAAATAGTCAAAATATAATTTTTGTAAAAGTTATATGCTATACCCAACTCATATTGTATAGTTCTTGGAGGCTCAAGGTTGGGGTTAGGCATGTTGTATACTCCATTCTTCGTGTAACGATATCTTAATTGATACATACTGTAATATGGCGGGTTCGATCTAAAATGCCCATAGTTAAAATAAAATTTAGAATTTTCTGTCACTGGGAATGATACTCCAATTCTTGGACTTATGGTAAAGAAATTCTTTATTTTGGATAAGAAACCAGGATGAGTAGCATTATATGCGTACCATGAATTCCATAGTGCGGATTGACCAGATGCTAAAAGAGGATATAAAGAATCCGAACTTGGTGGCGTTGATGGGGGCAAGAATTGTTTACTATAAGCAGAATCCGGATTAGGCCATAAACCGCCGCCGCCATAGTAATAATCAAACCTCACACCTACGTTTGCTACTAATTCGTCATAGGTTATTTGATCCTGTGCAAATGCACCGGTTTGGCTAGGCCATCTGTGATAATTAAATTCATAAGTATTGTATGCATTATTATTCCAAGTTTCCCAATAATTATGGTTTATATCTATATAATTATATTCAATTCCTCCTTTAACAAAGTTATGCTCGCCAACCTGAGATGATAAATCAAATTTAGCAGAAAGCTGATGTACTTTGGAATTATCATAAAGATTTCCTTCTTTACCCGAAAATCTTTGCCCCGTGTTAAAGAAAGAAAAGTTGCTAGGATAAGTAAATCCTCCAACCTTATAAGCATTAGATGAAAATTGTAATTTACCAAAAGGCATCTCGTTTACTGGGAAAGGTCCAAATGAAGTTATAACAGTTGTATCTCTGTTGTCTCCCGTTGGTGTATGGTCTCCTATAAACAAATAGCTCAAATTAAATTCCCAATATGTAGATTTATTAATTACATCATTAATGGAAATACCATTTAATAAAGTAGTTTGATCAAGAATTGGATAAAATGCCGCATCATACCAATATGTATTGTAACCACCATCTCCTTGAGCTCTATAAGCATAAGCAATATTACTAACAGGCATAAAACCACCCTGATTGCTTGCGTCTGGAGCATCACCAAATGCTGGTCTTACCGGGCTTAACCCGATCTCCCTTTTCCATAAAACATTATAATTAATTGTTAAGGATTGAAAAGGAGTTGCTTTTATTGTTCCCAAAGTTGTATATGATTTTTGACTTGTAAGTGTCATTGGCATAATGTAATGCTGTTCATTCGAGTTATTCGAAATATAAAAAGTAGCATCGCCAAGAGCTTTGCTTACCAAAGGAATGGGACCTCCAAAACCACCATCAAAATTCCAATCCGAACCACCTTCTTGCATTACATGACTCGCAAAGGCATTTTTCCAAGCATTTAATTGTTGAGTAGTTACCTGGTTATAACCAATTTGTTGTTTCAAATCGCCTGGAAGATTTGACAAAGCATTCCAATCCGGTGTGGTCATGTACATCCAATTAGCCAAAAGATAATAGTCTAACGGTGTTGCTATCTTGGTTGGATCTGATACTGTTGAGTTATAATTCTGTGTCATTGCTATCCATCCAGGAAAAGTTCCCGATGCTGTATTAAAAGAAGTAGTTGGATTTAACCATGGATTTAAAAGAGAATTATAATCCGAATAGAATGGATCACCAAACCTTCTCATGTGAGGAGAATCTTTTGAAATACTAAACGTGCCATGGTAACCATCTTTAGTTCCGCTTTTTGTTGTAATATTTATTAATCCAGATCTAAAATTGCCATATTCAGCATTATATCCGCCTGATAATAATGACACCTGTTCAATTGCGCTTAAAGGTACGGATGTCTCTGCATTGCCTACTGCAGCATTGTTATAAGAAAATCCGTTTACCATCGAACCAGTTTGATCAGCACTTCCACCACGTATAGTGAGAAATCCATTATCTTCAGAAACACCAGGTAATTTTTCGAGAAAAGCATTTATTTGTCTTACCCCTGATGTTTGCTGCATCTCCGAAGAGGTTACAACCATCTGAGTATTTGAAACTTCCTGATGCAAATTATCTCTCGGAGCAGTTACTACAACTTCTTTGCCCTGAATAGCAGTCGACTTCAAATCAACATCTACAGTAGCAACACGATCTGCCGAAACAAGTACCCCCGTAACAAGTTTTGTTTCATATCCTATCATGGAAATCTGTAAATCGTAAGTACCAACTGGAACGTTTACAATAAAATATTTTCCATCCGGATCAGTTGCCGCACCTAAATATGTGCCTTTTACTATTACATTCGCCCCAAACAACGGCTCTCCGGTTTGCGCATCTTTTATTAAGCCTACAATTCTACTTCTTGTTTGTGCATCCGTAGTCGAAGTTAAAGACAACAACACTGCTAACAACAGCAACGAAATTGATATTAGGAACGATCTCCTCTTACTCATTTCTTCTCCTCTTAATGACTTAGTATTTAACATTTATTTAACCTAACTAATTATTATCTCTAATCATGAATTAGTATGATAAAATCTCCCATATTTTTTACTAATAAAAAATATACGCTTCATTATGAAAAAAATTCACGAGGATTATTTATTTACAAAATAAATTATATAAGCAACTGATAGATTGGCAAAAATATTTTCCCCAAATATTAAAATTTTACTGTATCAATTACTTAATTATTTTTCCTCAAAATTTTCTAAAAAATTTTCCATGAAATCTAAATTTATTACTGTAATAAAACTTTAGGCTTCACTGTTTACTTTAACGATTACTAAAATTGAAAAAAATTTTGACTTAGTCAAGTTAATTTTTGTATTCAAAAAAAATATTAAAACAAATGTTTTACAAGAAATACTGACCAAAATAAATTATATTACTTGTAAACCTTTTATATCAAATAAATTCTGTCTTCCAAAACAAAAAAACATAAATTTTTTGTTGAAGGAATCATTATAAAAAAATTTTTATTTTTTCTTAATTTTCTCCGTTACTTCAACCTCAAAGTATTATTTCCCTTTGTAATTTCTTCTATCGTATCATCTGGATCAATCTTAACACTTAAATTATTAAATGAATATCCCACAGGAATATCTAATTCCACTTCTTTGGTCTTCGGATATAAATCTAAAGGAGCTTTTATAGATGGAAGGTTTGTCTCCTCTACAATTTTTCCGTTAGAATCAATTAAGGCAACTTTTGTTGGTGTAGATTCTGCTGCGCCTAAGTTATGCACAGTTATTAACAATTTTTCATTTCGAATTTTAATATCGTCTTTACCAATAGCTAAATCAGGGCGTTCTGTATAGTCTAAACCTTTTTTCACCAACTTCATGCTTATATAAGTACTTTTATGAGATGAAAAAGAAAAATCTACAGTATCAGATAATCCAAAATTTATTTTTCTTTTAGTAACTCCAGAATCTGCTTTACCCTCACCCTTTAAATCAACTCCATAACTTACTTCCCAAGTACCGGGTGTAACATCCCATCCTTTCATCGAAGCTTCAATTGTTTTATTATCAAGATTATAAACTTGAATATGTAGCTCAGTAGACGAAGCATAGCTTACAAGAATAGCTGCACTCTCTCCGGATGCTGGTGCTTTGAATCGCCAGCTTATTGAATTACCGGGAAATATATCGTTTCTTGATAATGCTACACCACCTAATCTTGAACGTTGCAATTCTCTTTCGGCAACATATACTCTATCAATCCACGGACTACCTTCTGTGTCATAATACTCCCTCAAAGCGTCACCTCTAATTTGATTAGCATAATATCGCTCGAGATATTCTTTATTGCCTGTTAACTGCCAAGCAAAATGCTGAAGTAAATCCACTTTCGGCTTTGAAGCAGCCATATCCAAAATTTCTTTGCCGAAAGTATCTCTTAAATTAGCAAAGTCAAGTGCATCGCTGGTAATAATTCCTAAGACTTTAGGACCAATATCAATGATTGGTTTAAGATATTTGGGATCGCCAGTCCACACCCAAGCAGCCCAAAATAAATGAAGCGCTGGCACCTCTGTAGAAACATTAGAGAATGCATTAAAACCCATTTCGCCCAACGGCAAATCTCCTAATGGCGATGGTCGACTTTGATCGTTATCGTAATTAATTTCTACATCGATTATAGTTTTACCATCTGTACTTTTTCTAGCATGATCAAGTAGACTGTTAACAACATTTATAATCAATTTTCTCGCTGCGGGATTTCCATAAAACTGCCCCAAATAAATTGCAGGTTGAAGAATTAAATATTCCGGTGGAGAAGACCATAGCCAAACACCTTCCTGCGCAACAGCGTGAGCACCATAATAATTAGATCTAAAAAGATAGTGACCGGCTTTATTTTTTCCGATAATTTTTTCTTCAAGAGCACGAACGTTCTCCATCATCCTTTCTACATTTTTAGGGTCTCCGAAGTCCAAAAGATTTACCTGTCCAAGCACATTTGTGCCTTCTTCGTAAGCATGCAGCCCATCTGTTTGAATTGTATTTAATCCGTTACTCCTCATTCCGTTATTATAAATGGCTTCCATTAAATTATAAGAAGAATTAGCAACTTTATCCGGAATACATCCCATCAAAGCTAAACCAGGCCAGGAATTTCCCCAGTCACTATCGTCTGAAAGTCCGCCGCCTAACTCACCATCGCTAATTTGTCTATTATCAATGTACCATTCAACTATTTTCTTATAATAATCGAGGTCTTTAACTTGTCTAAAAGCCCAAAGCGGAATGCCATCCGGAGGTACAGGTTGCGTAAAAGGAGGCTTGGGTTGTTCGGGATTATCAAGCGACCAATATTGCCTTGCTAATTTATTCTCTGGATCAACTTTTAATAAATCGGTTATGTCATTTACAAATCTATCAAACTTAGTAAACCTTGTGTCGTTAGGATGTTCTTCTACTATAAAAGCATAATTGTCTTTTACCTGAGTCCACCTGTCATTTATATCTTCTTTTAATGCTTCTTGACGAGATTTAAAAATTAACTTAATAGTTGCGCCTTCTAACATGGATGGAGAAAAATCGGCTCCAGAAGCTGATATAGTTATGTACAAAGGTTTATGGTTTGGTAAAATTCTGTCCCTTAAGTCAAGCCAAAGATTTTTTGGCTCATTAGGCTTTACTGAAAAACTAAAATCAAACATATCTCTTATTAAACAAATTGGATCTTTAATTTGAATATTGAGCGGAAAATACTCACCCATAGTCGGTTTAACATTTAATGCTGGTATATGAATTAAAATTCCATCCAGCCCGCCGTTAATATTATCCCACGTATAAGAAAAACCATGAACTCCACCTGTCGTTGCATGAGTTCCTTCGGGCATTTGCACGTTTCTAAATCCGCTTGGAATTATTATATGCACAATTGGCAGTATTTTTTTATCAGAATAATTACTTTTATATCTTGGTGCACCTTTCGGCAAAGCTAACATCGTCGTTCTTTCATCCGGAGTAAATCTCCCGTATATAAATTTTATTACTTCATTCAAATCACCATTTTCCGGTTCACTTGCAGATGTAATTTGATATTCTAGTTCAGCTGTACCTCTTGGTGCTTTCTCTCCCGCTTTAATATAATAAGCATCAAATTCACCAATGGGTGTCTCCTGAACTTTATTTGTAAAAACAATTGTATGACCAACTATTGCTTTGTCCATTTTATTGAATGTTTTTTGTCGGTTTTTGGGTCTGTTAAACAATAATGAATCCTCAGTCCCATCTTTTTTTGCAGATAAGGAAACAGTTCCATAAGCTCCGCCCCAAATTTCTAAATAGTTCCATGGTTCCTCCGGCATATTAAATCTAACCTGCTTACCAGACAAAGAATAACAGTCCCAATCCGGCAACTGAAAATAGTCATTTCTTCCTAACAAAGTGGAACGGTTGTAAACACCAGGCCAAGTAGTTTCTCTGATTCCATCATTAGCTTTCCAGTACCATCGTTTTAAGTCAAATGCACTGTCAATTTCCACTTTCCTTATAGACATGTTCGTTTCATTCATATAAGGCGGAATGTTTTCTGGATTATTCCAACCATTTCGCATAGCCCATTCATTTGCCCACTTTTTGTCATTCAAATCACGTCTTTCAAATTTTGGAACATCGGGAGCTAAACCTTTTGCGAGAATTTCGATGTCATTTTGCGCCAATTCATGATCATATATTCTTATTTCATCAATGTCGCCTCCTCTTATAAAATTGTACCTACTTTGCACGTTGTATGGACTAATAATTCTTGAATGGGGACCAAACTGATCTAAGCCGGTATAGAAAATATCCGTAGTATCTTTTTCCCCGACCAAATTACCATTTAAGTAAAATTTAATTCCTTGCGTTTCATCCCAAGTCAAAGCAAAATGAAGCCACTCTTTTGATGATGGTATATTCGGAATTATATAATGAATGCGAATACGCGCCAGATTAACATCAGTAACGAACGCATCAAATCCTTCACCATTGTAATCTATTCGAAGCCATACCATATCCCAGCTTGTATTGTCGGCAAAGCTAACCCGGAATATTGGAAATGCTGTCTTACCAAGTGGCTCGTGTGCACGCCAAAAGAAAGATAACGTTCCGCGTTCGGAATATATATTCCCTGGCGCCCAATATGTTAGCAGCTGGTCACCATCGCAACGAAAACCTACACCTTTTGCTCCATCTTTTATAATTTGAACATCTTTTAAAAAATTAGGATTTGGATTACCGGCAGCATAATCAGCTTTAAAACCATTATTACCCGAAAGGTAAAATAAAAGCCCGCTGTTTGATGAATCGGTTTTTTCAAATGCAAACAAATTGATGTTAAACGAATAGGCAATAAGAAGAGAAATTAAAATTAACCTATAAGATACGTAAAAATATTTCATAGCAATGCCACCTAAATTATTATTGTTTAGTTATTAGTTTTATTCATATTACCAATTTTACGATGGAAATAATCAACAAGACTAAAAGCATAACTGTATCGGTTAAGTTAAACTGTCTTTTTATTTCCCAAATCATTTTTGTTATCAAAGTCTCACATAAAATTTGAAATTTATCCTGTAGATAATAGATAAAATGGAATTTTTTGCCATTAAAAAATTTTGCATTTTTTTTATGACAATGACGTAGTAAAATGAAAAATTTTTCGATAAAAGTAAATACTCTGTGAGGATGTTTAACAGAAGACTTCTCCATTTTTTTATTCTATCCCTGAATTATTAACCTCTCTTTTACGACCATGTTATTATAATTAATAATTCACCTTACCTTCCTTTTTTATCTATTGTCCGTAACTCCTCTAAATTTTTCTTTTTGCGTTTCAGGCTTTCTCTTTTAATAGTTTCTTGTCCTTTGTTACTTGCCCGGTAAATTCATTAGCCAAAGTAAATTGAAAGATAAAAGTAAATAGCCAATCATTAAAAAAAACCCAAGTTTGATTTTGTGAGTAAATAATTTGATTGGAAAAATGAAATAACGAGTAAAATAAAGTGATGATAAAAAAATAATAAAAAGATGATTTCCATTTTTTCATCATCCTCTCTCACTATTTGGGGTAGCAATATATCTTGTTTGTTTTTGCTTACAACAAAATTACGACTTTCGGGAGCTACTTCTCAGTAGTTCCTCCCAATTTAATGTCGGTTAGTAGTGAAAAATCATGTGAAGAGAAAAACTGACTAATACAAATAATCTGCCTATAATTTAATCCTTCCTAATTAATTCTCAGAAGAAAACTATTTATAAGTAAATCCAACCTATTTAAGGATCTGTTTCGAACTTAACAACTCAGAATATTTGGACTTTTCAAGAAATCGGCTGAAAATTTTATGTTTATTTTGTAAGGTAAAATTTTTAGAATATGTTTAATTTCATAGGGTGATATTTTTAGGAAATGGAAAATAAAAACAAAGGAAATGGTTACGTCGTCGCCTGCCCGACTTTGGGTATAGGCTATGCAACGGCGCTAGAACTGGCAAAGCACGGTACGGTAATTCTTGTCGGTCGAAATCGTGAAAAACTAAAACGAGTAGAAAATGCAATTTCGGTTGTTTGCAACATTTCCGATATTACAAGTGTAAAAAGAGCGGTACAGCAAATCACAGAACTCAAGCTTCCAATTGCAGGATTCTTAACAACCCAGGTATAATGCAGCAGAAAGTAAAAGAGATTTTAAAGAAACCTTTAATGAAACACCTGGCCGCTGGCTTGTAAAAAAGCGCTTGCATGAAGCGCATTTTTTGATAAACAAAAGGAAGAAAAAACCGTCGGACATTTATCTAAATCTGGGCTACTAAACATTATCCCATTTATCCTTTACCTTCAAAAAACAATTCGGATTTGCACCGACTGAATTAAACAAATAACAATACAGGATGCTAACATTATGTCTGTTAAGCGGGGGAGTAAAGGTGAAAAGGTAACTCTACTCTTTCATTTTCTTGGAAAAATTTATCGATGATACAATACCAATTATTACCATACCGGCAAAAAATAGAAATAATGTTAGATTGATATCTAAATCGATCTTGCCTGCTTTAAAAAGAAAAAAGCCTGCTATTAGATTGCCAAATGCCCATAAGGTATTTACTAATGGTGAAGATAAACCTCTTCCATGAGGCTTTGCAAAGGGTGTCGGGAAGAAATTTCCCGAAAGACCTTGAACAAGATGAGGAATAGTGTTCATTAAAAAAACTCCGGCAAAAAATGCGGCCAGACAATTATACCAATGAATTGTTTCCATCTTCTATCCGATTCTGATTTGATTTGTTAAATAATGTATGTAAAGATTCTTGCTTTCTCAAAAAATACACAAACGAAATAGTTATTATAACGGCAAAAATTCCCTGAAAAAGAATTGCATTAGCGACGCCCGTAAATTCCGAAATAGCTCCGATCAATAATCCTCCGACCGGCTGAAGCCCGAAGAAAGCCATCAAAAAAAGACTCAAAACGCGGCCAAGCATTTCCCTTGATGCTTCAACCTGAATAATGGTTTGGCTGACGGTAGTTTGAAACATCATGGCAAAGCCGGCGATTGCCAGGAAAAACAGCGCAATAGGTAAGATGTTAATATGAGAAAAAGCTATTAGTGCAATGCCCAAAATTAATAAGCTGCCGAACAAAATTTTAATCATGTACTTATTGCTCTTCAACGAAGCCAGAGCGATTGCCCCTATTAATGAACCTATTCCTATCATACTGTTCAGGTAACCATAAGTGGCGGCATTCCCCTTAAACACTACTTTAGCAAACGCAGGAAGAAGCGTATAAAAAGGCAAAACAAAAAGACTTACGCAGGCAAGCAATAAAATAGTGGTTCTAAGCGAAGGCGTATTTATAACATAGTTGAAACCTTCTTTTATTTCAGCAAAAGCATTACGGGAACGGGCTTTCGGAATATGTGGACTTATTTTTACAAATGCCAATGCAATGATTACGGATAAATAGCTTATGGCATTTATCAGAAAACAAATGCCGGCACCAAATTTTACCAGCACAATACCTGAAACAGCCGGGCCAATCAACCAGGCCAACTTTCCCATTGAAGAGTTTAAGGCGATGGCATTCGCCAGGTGTTCCTTATTTTCAATTATTTCATTAACCAGCGACTGTCTGGCTGGTAAATCGAATGCGTTAATTATACCCTCTACAATACTAAGTATAAAAATGCCCCAAACATTATAATTAGTATATAGCACCATTGATGCAAGCAGTCCGGCCTGGGCTAATGACGCAGATTGTGTAATTAATGTTAAGCGATAACGGTTATACCGGTCGGTCGCAATACCGCCCAACGGGGAAAACAAAAACGAAGGGAATTGTGAGACAAACACCACCAGGCCCAATAAAAAATTCGAGTTCGTTTTATCGAATATAACCCAATAAACTGCAGTTCTTTGCATCCATGTTCCGATTAAAGAAATTGATTGCCCTGAGAAATATAGTTTGTAATTACGATTACTAAATGCTCTGAATGTATTTATTTTCATTTCTTTTTATTCTACAAGCTTTGCTATTATCTCCGCGGCAAGCGCAAGTGTTGTCTTTTCTTTTTCCGTACATTTTTCCGAAATAGATTTTGCCAGCCACTCACTGGTTTTGTTCCTTTTTAATTTGATGAACTCTTGTCCCTTAGGGGCCATAGTAATAAAAACCTTTCTCTTGTCTGTTTCGGAAGATGTTTTTTGTATCAAATCAAGCTTGAAAAGTTTATTGATAATCTGTGACATTGCCTGATAACTAACATGTTCTATACGGGCTAGTTCTGAAGGAAGAATTTGAGTGCTTCTGCTTATTAAAGAAAGAGTAGAACGTTCTGTTAACGATAGCTGCTCGTCTTGTTTTACCTCGCGTTTCATGACCTTTAGAATACGGGAGATTGACTCCCGCAAACTAGATGCTAACTCATTATCATTTATCTTGGACATATTAGTCTCCATTATTATAAACAAACTTTATAAAGTTACTTGATAAAATAACTTTATTATCTTGGATTATCAAGTCAATTTTTATTAATTTCCAATTATGAAAGAATTTAAAGAATATATTTGACAATACGGGAATTTAAGCCCGTAACAGAAAAACTTTATTTCCCAAAAGTTTAAGTCCTCTAAACTTAATACAAATGATTCCGCTCATGAAAAGTAAATAGGTTAAGACATGGTAAATTACATTTAGAAAAAGTTACTTTACTTTGAAAAACAATCGCAGAATATATTCGGTAGAAATATAAACCAAATTATGCTCCTTCATCCAAGCTGCTTAAACTCGCATTAAGTTGATGTTGTCGCATAAACGTTTATTAAAAACGGCTATAACCTTTTACCGGTAAGCTTTTATAAATTGAAGTTGAATAATAGCAGTATCAAATATTCTTGATGTCCGGTTTCTGAAATCTCATTTGTTATATGTGTGAAACTCAAATGTTCAATAATAAAAATAAATAAGGAATTTGACTTTGACTAAGATGGATCAGTCTACCGGCCTCCCGCCAGGCAAGACCGGAAGGACAGGTAAAATCATCTATTGGATTGCTACCCTCTGGCTTGCGTTGGGAATGATATCAACCGGAGCCGGGCAATTATTGAAAGCGAAAGATGGTCAGGGCGGCGCTGATATGATTACTCATTTGGGCTACACTGTTTATTTGCTAACATTTGTTGATCTTGAGCACTATATCCTGGTATTTCAGGCCTGCGGATAGAAAGATCCTCTCGCTTAATCAATAAAATAAAATATATTCGTCTCAAAGAAAAAAGGTTAAATCGAAATATGAAAAACCAAACGAATCCAAAGGTTGATTTCTTTTTTAATGAAGCTCAAAAGTGGCATGAAGAATTTGAGAAATTGAGAGCGATTATTCTTGACTGCGGGCTGACTGAAGAATTGAAATGGGGTCAGCCTTGCTACACGCATCGGGGAAAAAACATAGTTTTAATACATGGGTTTAAAGAATACTGCGCGATTCTGTTTATGAAAGGCGTCTTGCTAAATGATGCCGAGGGTATTTTAATACAACAAACAGAAAATGTACAGGCAGGGCGGCAGGTTCGGTTCACTAATGCCCGCGAAATAGCCAAGGTGGAAAAAATCCTGAAAGCATATATATTTGAAGCCATTGAAATAGAAAAAGCCGGTTTAAAAGTGAATCATAAAAAAACTTCTGACTTTAAGATTCCACAAGAGTTTCAAAAAAAATTAGACGAAATACCTGCCTTGAAAACCGCTTTTGAAGCATTGACTCCGGGACGGCAAAGAGCTTACATTTTTTATTTTTCTCAGCCGAAACAATCCAAAACCCGTGAATCAAGGATTGAAAAATATTTACAGCATATTCTCAACGGAAAAGGAATAAATGATTAGTAAATTCTCTGCTTGAAAAATAAACCTATACTCCCCGGCATGTATAATAAAATTAGAGCGGTTAAAAATTAATTAAATCTTATTGGAAGAGCCTATTAATTTATTGTAATAAAAATTATATTTAGCATTACTAATAAAAAAATTTTGACAGTGATTGTTTTGAAATAATAAAGGAGATACAAATGAATGAATATTATATTGTTAGTTCTAAAACTAATTTAAACCGTAGATTTGTCTATCTTCTTTTAACTATTCTCGGCGTATTTTCTACGTTTTCTTATTCCGAAAAAAAAGGAAACAGAGTTGAGCAATCGGCAAATGAAAACCTGCTTAAAGTTTCGGGAGATCATATAGTCAATCAAAAAGGAGAAACAATTGTTCTGCGCGGTTTCGGATTAGGCGGTATGCTTCATATGGAAAATTTCATCGACGGATATCCCTACAATGAAGAATCAATGAGAGAAGGTTTGCTGAAAGTACTCGGCAAAAAGAAATATGATCTCTATTTCGATAATTTTCTTAAAAACTATTTCACCGAGCCGGATGCGGAATACATCCACAGCCTCGGATTAAACCTGGTTCGCATCCCGATCAATTACCATCTATTTGAAGATGATATGAACCCGGGAGTTATAAAGGAAGAAGCGTTTAAATATCTTGACAACGTTATCAATTTATGTGCAAAGCATCAGATTTATACAATTATTGATTTGCATGCTCTGCCGGGCTGTCAAAACCAGCATTGGCACAGCGATAACCCGACTCAAGTAGCGTTCTTCTGGGTTTATAAGGAATTCCAAGATAGAGTAGTGCACTTGTGGGAGGCGATTGCAGAGCACTACAAAAATAATCCCTGGGTTGCCGGTTATGATTTGATAAATGAACCCGCCGATCCATCCGGCGAGAAACTGGTTCCTTACTACAAACGGCTTTATCATGCTATAAAAAAAGTCGACCCGAACCATATTATGTACATTGAAGGAGATAATTACGCAAAAGATTTCAGTAAGTTCAACGAGGTATGGGATAATGTTGTTTATACGAACCATGATTATGCTCTACCAGGGTTTACCGGTGATTATCCCGGTTATGCTAACGGGAAATATTATGACAAAGATACACTTGAAAAAGAGTTTTTAACAAAATCAGAATTTATGCTTTCACATAAAGTTCCGATCTGGGTCGGCGAGTTCGGACCCGTTTACACTAATGATCCAAAGATAGATGAAAACCGGTACAGGGTACTTAAGGATCAATTAGCTTATTACAAAAAATACAAAGTAAGCTGGTGCATCTGGTTGTATAAGGACCTTGGACTGCAGGCAATTATACATCAGAAAAAAAACACTCCTTATATGAAGCTTATTTCTTCTTTTCTGAAAAAGAAAGAATATCTTGGAGCCGATGCATGGGGATCATCGGATAAGAATATCCGGCAGGTAATGGAACCCATAGAAGTACTTTTTGCAAAGGAATTTCCCGAATATGATCCATATCCTGCCGGACAGAAAAGGGAAATCGCCCTGCTCGTTAGGAACATTCTTATTGCAGGAGCGCTTGTGCCGGAATATTGCAATTTATTTAAAGGATTGTCCGATGAAGAATTAATTTCAATTGCTCAATCCTTCCGGTTTGAAAATTATATAAAACGCCAGCGGCTTGAAGATATTTTAGCCGGAAGAGAATAATTATTTATATGGAATATGTAGCAAAGAATATGTTTAGAATTCCATTAACTTTAATACACTTTGACATGGAGGATTTAGGTTCCATACCTCACCCCCCGAAGATGGTACCTAATCATGAATAAAAGCTCA
>Ga0207433_10004252_pt1 | contig 26511 bp, 24 predicted proteins | sample YelNatPaOPGAMG01_FD_187559 | JGI IMG/M metagenome (GOLD analysis project Ga0207433, IMG submission 187559) | Hot spring thermophilic microbial communities from Obsidian Pool, Yellowstone National Park, USA - OP-RAMG-01 (SPAdes) (version 3) | ecosystem: Environmental > Aquatic > Thermal springs... | reverse complement strand
TGAGCGGTGCGGCCGCACGGTCGCTGGCCGCTCTGACCCGCTGGGCGATCACCTGGGTGAAAAGCTGGGGCCAGCGCAATATCGCTGCCAGGCTGCGCAGTATGCGCGCGAGCAGGGCTACGCCCAGAATCAGAAGCGCCAGACCGGCCAACCCGACCAGCAGAGCAGGTATGCCAAGAAAGGCAATCGAAACCGTCGCCCAGCGGTATACCTGTCCGTTGGCAGATAGGCAGACGAGCACTGCCAGGCCCAGGGCAATCAGCAGTGCTGCTCCAACCGGCAGATAGATCTGCAGCCAGGCCTGCCGCCGATGAGCCGACCTCGCCTCCCGATTTGGGGGTAGACTGTTGGCTACCTCGCCGCGGTTCATGGATTTATTTTACTTTGTTTTGGAGAATTTAATGGAATCGATGGGACGCACGTGCCTGCGCAATCACTCTAAAGCAGCCCTTTCAGCCCAAAGTTAAAATATCACCTAGTTTGACAATGTTAAAATGTCCCCTCAGGGGGAACAGGTTTGGTAGGTGTTCGAGTAGATATGGCAGAACGCCAAGGATGATTAGGGGCAGGAGTATGGGCTTTGGATGCATTCAAGAGCTCGAAGTCAATCGATTTGGGCGGGACGACCTTTGCTTGTTTTGGTTGTTGACAGAAGACCTCAAATGCCAGGGGCTGGTTTTTGTATAAAACCGTGATTTGACCCGCTGAGTTCTCCAGAACCGTCGCTTTGGCCTTGCGCAGGGCATAAGCGGGGCGATTAGTGCGGATTTGGTAGACGGCTTTATGATACTGGAAGGTCAAGTTTTTTGACAGGATACGTTCCTCTTTGCGACACAGAATCCGATCCAGTTGATCCAAAGGGCTTAGCGGCCGGTGAGCATCAACCGTGCTGCGGGGAGAAATAGCGAAACGGCGGTTGTACTCGGCAATAAACGTGGGTAACCATTCATTGGCCTCCTCAGGGGTAGAGATGCCCTGCAGTCTCAACTCCTTGGTCAGACGGTCCTGCAGGGTTTGATTGGCGCGTTCCACGCGGCCTTTGGCTTGGGGTGTATTGGCACAAATGATTTGGATGCCTAACTCTTGCATAGCTCGGCTAAATTCGGTCAGACCGTCTCCCGGGCTTACTTTTGGGGTATTTAGGTGAAAGATGCCATGCTTGTCGCTGTAAAAGTCTCCAGGCTTGCCGTAACGCTCAAAATAGCTCCTGGCAGCATCGCAGTAGCCGAAGAAGGTCTCATGCGCCACAAAGCGCATCTCCACCAGCTTGCCTGTGGCATCATCGACAAAGACCAACAGGGTGCAACGCGGACTTCGGCCTTCGAACCAGTCATAATCTGAGCCGTCAATCTGGATCAGTTCGCCAAAACAAGCTCTCCGCTCCCGCATTTGGAATACCCGCAATGTACGCTTTCGCCCCTGTTTCCATAGCCCCTCGGCGATCATCAGCTTCCGTACGCTTTCGTCTGAGAGCTGTAACCCATGCACTTCAGCCAGCTTCTACCTTCCTAGGGTCGGTCCAAAATCCCGATACCGCTCCAGGATCAAGTCCAAGGCTTGTTGTTTCACTTCCTCGCTCAGCCGATTGTGGCTCGGTCTCCCTCGACTCTTGTTGATCAGCCCTTCCGCCCCTTCAATTTTGAACCTGCGCCACACGCGCTTGACTTGGCGGATACTCACTCCTAACAACTCTCCAGCCTGTTTTTGGGTAATTTGTCTTTCGGCAAGTTGGGTCATGATTTGCAGACGATACAATTCTTTTTCGCTCATGGTGTGTAGTTTGTCCACTTCTCTGTCCCTTTCCTATGGGGACATTTTAACTTTGGTAAAAGGGGACATTCCTGCTTTGCTCTAACAACTAACGCGGCCCTCTTGACTTTGTTATATTTATCTGTTATTATGTAACAGCACTATGTTGCTATAGCTCACCCAATCTTATTATTAATCCATTTCATGATCGTGCAATTGAATCCTCTGGAATTACCGGATCAGGATACTTTTTTGCAAAAATCATCTCCAATGGAAAAAGACACGCGTAATCTGAAGTACAAACTGGGATGGAAGATTGACCGTAGTTTGCCGGTGTCTATTACCGAGCAGATTAAGGGTCAAATCATTTATGCGATTTCGTTTGGCTCGCTGCAGGGCGGCGATATTCTGCCTTCCATTCGCGAATTGGCGAAAATTCTCAAAGTATCTCCAGTGACGATTTCCAAAGTGTACCGCGAACTGACGATGGAAGGGCTGCTCATCACCAAACCCTACCTGGGTGTGTTCGTCAACGAGATAGGCTTCGATCATCCAAAGAATCAGCTCAACACAGCCCAATTTAGTCTGCACCGTATTCTGGAGAACGCCATCAAAGGCGCCGAGCTGATGGGATATTCGAAGGATGAGATTAAGAGCGTCTTTTTGGCCGTGATAGATGAAATGCAGGCTAAAGAGGATAAAAAGCTCATCCTGGTGGTCAGTAATTATGCCAATTCTACCAGCTTTTATGCACAGAAAATCGCCGAAATGCTCAATGACCTCAATGTTGAGGTGTTGCCAATGACGATCTCTGAACTGACCCATAATTTTGACGCCAACAAAGATTTGCTGCGCAAGGCCAGCCTAGTGGTCACCATCCCGGCGCGCTTGCAGGAAATCCGTGCGCTACTTGAAGCGGAATATTGCCGTGTGGTTACCGTGGCGTTTGAACTGGCGCCAACCACCATCCAGCGCTTGTCGGCTATTCGCCCCGAACAACGCGTAGGCATCGTCTCCACTCTTCCCGATTATGTACAGACCATGGTGAATGAGCTTGAATCCTATGGGTTGAACATAACCCCCCCCCTTACTGCCACCATTAACCAAACCGACCGCATTAAAGAGATGTTGAAACAAATTGATGTACTGATTTATGCCTCAGGCTCCGAAAAAGTAGCGGAATGGGTGCCCGAGCATGTACAGTCCTTTGAGTTTCTGCATTCTCCGAAAGCGGAATCTGTAAATAGACTTCGCGCCATACTTTGACATCTTGAGCGAAGCGTAAATACACAACTGGATAGGAGGCCTAATGACACCAAAGAACTTGGAAATCTGTCACGGCATTGCTCCGTATAGGATTTACCGCGACATTCCGAGGCCTTCGGTAGCTGATCTGCGCCCCTTCGATGAACTTGGTGTGGCGGATGTAATCGATGGTTTACCGGCCGGCTCTCTGCTGGACTTGGCGCTGCGCCCGATTTGGCCTGGCGCGCGCATCCTGGGTCCGGCGGTCACTGCGCTGAATGTGCCCGGCGATACGTTAATGCTACACTATGCTGTGGAAATTTGCCGCCCGGGGGATGTTCTTGTGCTGGTGAGCGAAGGGGAGAACCCCAGTGCACTGTGGGGTAAGATGGTGTCGGTGGTAGCGCAGGCGCGCGGCGCGGCCGGTGCGATTGTGGATGGATTTGTCCGCGATACGGCCTATATTCGTGAGAGCGCGTTTCCGGTATGGGCGCGCGCCATCAGCCCTCGCGGCAGCACGTGCAAAGGGCCGGGCAGCCTGAATGTGCCGGTGGTGTGTGGCGGTGTGACAATCCACCCCGGTGATTGGATCCTCGCAGATGACGACGGCATTGTGGTGATCCCCCCGGAACAGCGTACCGCGGCACTGGAATTTGGCCTCCGGCGGAGGCAGCGCGAAGAAGCGATTTTGCCGCATCTGCATCAAGGCGTCAGCCCCTTTGAAATCCTCGGGCTGGCGCAGGCGGTCCGGGCTGCCGGTTTGGAAGAACACCCGGGATGCAGTCCCGATGTCGCAAAAATTAAGCAGAATAACAAGGAGCGCTGATGGACAAAGCTATTTCGTATTACATTGCAGACCGTGTTCGTGATTTGGCGGGGTCGTCCACTGTATCGGTGATGGATACCGCCCGCAAGCTGAAAGCCGCCGGACAGCCGGTGGTGGATTTGAGCGGCGGCGACCCAGATTTTGTTACCGCCCCGCACGTGACCGAGGCGGCGATTGCCGCGCTCAATGAAGGATTCACTCATTACACCCCAAGCCGAGGTATTCCCGAATTGCTGCGCGCTATCGCCCGCAAAACGCTCGCAGAGAACGGCGCCGATTTTGATCCCAAAAAAGAAATTATGGTCACGCCGGGCGCCAAGATGGCGCTCTACACCGCCGCCCAAACCCTGCTCAATCCGGGCGACGAGGTGATTTTGTTTGATCCGTGCTGGGTGTCGTATGCGCCCTGCGTGGAACTAGCCGGCGCCAAAGCCGTATATGTCACCGTCACGGATGAGACCACCCCTGCCGAGTTGCGTGCGCGTATCGAGGTGGCTGCCAGCCCGCGCACGCGCCTATGCATCCTCAATTCACCCAACAACCCCACCGGCCAGGTTTGGACGCTGGAGCAGTTGCAAGTTGTGGCGGATGCCGCTCAGGCGTATAATATACTTGTACTTTCGGATGAAATTTACGAAAAATTGATTTTTGACGGCCGTAAGCACATTTCCATTGCTAGTTTGCCCGGGATGCGCGAGCGCACACTGGTGATGAACGGCCTGAGCAAAAGCCACGCCATGACGGGCTGGCGCCTGGGCTGGATCGCTGGGCCGGAAGCGGTCGTTGCGCAAATGCTCAAAATCCACCAGCACTCATCTACCTGCGCGCCGTCCTTTGCGCAAGTGGCGGCGGTGGCTGCGCTGGAAGGCTCGCAAGAATATACCGATTATATGGTCTCGCGCTATGCCCGGCGCCGCGATGCGCTGGTGAGCGGGCTGAACAGCATTCCAGGGATCGAATGCGCAGTGCCTCAAGGTGCGTTCTACGCCTGGCCGAAAATTACGGCCAGCGGTTTGAACGACATGCAGTTCACCAACCAGTTGTTAGAACGCGAACTGGTGGCGGTTACGCCGGGCGTTGCTTTTGGTCCGGGCGGCGCCGGTCACATCCGCCTTTCGTTCGCCAATTCGGATGAAATGCTGGCCGAAGCGGTCAAACGCATCTCCCGTTTTGCCGCCAACCTGCGCTAAGCGCAGCTCCATTCCTGTGGACCCATTCAAGGTGCTGTGTGACTGAAAAAATGCTTTCCATGAAATTTGGTGGAACTTCCGTAGCCACCGCCGAGCGGCGCCAGATGATTGTGGAGCATGTGCGTCGCGAAACTGCCGCCGGCTACAAGGTTGCCCTGGTGGTTTCGGCCATGGGCCGGCGGGGTGACCCGTATGCCACCGATACGTTGCTGGACTTAATACGCAGCCTGGGTGGCGACATCGAACCGCGCAATTACAGCTTCCTGTTTGTTACCGGCGAGATGATCTCGGTGGCGGTAATGACCCACACTCTGCAGCTGGCCGGTTTCCCGGCGGTCAGCCTGACAGGCGGTATGGCGGGGGTGGTGACCGAAGATTTCCACATGAGCGCGCGTCCAGTGCGCCTGGATGGCACGGCCTTGAAGGGTTATGTGGCCGAAGGCAAGATCCCGGTGGTGTGTGGCGGTCAGGGTATTACGCAATCACGCGGTGAATTTAGCATTCTGGGCCGCGGCGGCAGCGATACTTCGGGCATTCTGGTGGGCATTATGCTGGGCGCCGAACGCGCCGATATTTACACCGATGTGGAATACATGCTAGCCATCGATCCGCGCGTGATCCCCAGCGCCCTGCAGCGCGAGCGGCTTTCGTTTGACGCAGCCTATGAAATGGCTCGCTTTGGCGCAAAAGTGGTACACCCCGGTTCAGTTTGGTTAGGAAAACAAAACAATCTGCCGATGCGCGTGCGCTCAACCTTCTCACAGAACCCGGGCACACTGATTGCCGGCGAACATGACGACTTTCCGCTGGTGGGCATGCCAGTAGTGACCAGCGCGCGCGTTGCACCGTTGGGCGGACACGCCCTCAGCCCGGAGCAGCTGGCTGTACTCGAGCAGCATGTTGGGCTGCTGGCCATTCGCGATGTGCAGGTCGGGCTGGTGTTATGCTTGCCGCAGGGTGACACCGCCGCCCAGGTGGATACCGAACTGGCGGCTGTGGGTGTGCATGGTCTGAACTGGCAAACCGGGTTCAGCCTGGTGTCGCTGGTGGGCCGCCCGGATGTCCAACCAGAATTGGATGCCATAGCGACCGACACCCTGGCCGGCGCTGCGCTAACGGCGCACTATCACGAGCTGGATGTACGCCGGTCGACTTTTGTGGTGCGTGAAGACCAATGGAAAATTTCTCTGGAAAAGTTGTATCAGGCGCTTTCCGGTTATCTCTGCGCAAGATAACCCCCTGTCTGCGCATTGGAAAGGAGGTGATTCCTGAATCGTCGCGGTATGGTCCTCTGCTGATCAAGCAAGTCGAAAGCAAACCTGTCAGTCAATGTGAAGTCTAAAAAGGAGAAGAAAAATGCTCCAAAAATTGAAGGTCGTGATTTTCGTAACCCTTTTGCTCATCCTGGTCACCAGCCTGGTCGGATGCGCAACCCCGACTGCCGCACCACAAGCTCCCGCAACGGAGCAGCCGGCAGCTAGCGCTACGAAGGAGACAGCCAAAACAGAAGCCCCTGCTACTGCACCCGCGAAGAAGAAAGTCTTCGTGTTTGGTCGCTATATGGACGCCATCACCCCCGATCCGGTGATGAACGATGCCAATGCCGACCTGTGGTACTTGCAGCAGTATTACTCCGGCCTGATGCGTTTCACGGCTGATAACAAGGTTGAGCCCGATCTGGCCGACCGCGTCGAAGTCAGCAAAGACGGTCTGACGTGGACCTACTATCTGAAACCCAATCTGGTCTTCTCTGACGGCACCCCAATCACTCCTGAAGACTGGGTATGGTCGCTGAAGCGCGCCGCCGATCCGAACAATGGTATCTGGTGGTTCACCTTTGACGCCATGAAGGATGTGACAGCTGATGCGGAAAAAGTGGTCTTCACCCTCAAAGAGCCCTACACGCCGTTTGAATACACCCCTGCGATGTTCAATGCGGTGGTGATGCCTAAGGCCAAGGTGGAAGCCGCCGGTGGTTGGGAAAAATTCATGGAAAAGCCGATTGGCGCAGGCCCCTTCATCCTAAAGGAATGGAAGCGCGGCGAGTACATGGACCTTATCAAGAATCCCAACTACTGGGATGCCGCCAACGTCACCATGGATGAAATCATGATCAAGACCATTGTCGACGACAACGCCCGTATTCTGGCGTTGCAAGCCGGCGAAGTGGACGCGATTAATTACCCGCCTTTCAATCGCGTGGCGGATCTGAAGGCTGATCCCAATCTGCAAATTCTCACCTTCCCGTCGACCTATACCACCTACATCACGTTGAACAACCGCGAGGCCCCGTTGAATGATGTACGGGTGCGCCAGGCGCTGTCTTATGCCATCGACCGTCAAGCCCTGATCGACTCGGTCAACTTCGGTGTTGGTACACCTGCCAAGGGTTTCCGCGCTCCTGGAACCCTGTACTACAACGACCAGCTGGTTGGTTGGCCGCTGGATGTGGAAAAAGCCAAATCGCTGCTGGCCGAAGCCGGCTACCCCAACGGCTTTAACCTGACGATGGAAATCGTCACCGGTCGCGAAATGCACCAGCAGATCGCCACCCTGGTGAAGGATATGTGGGCCAAAATCGGCGTCAACCTGACGATCGTCCCGCTCGAATCGGGTCTGTACAATGACCACTACTATAACAACCAATTCCAGGTGCACATCAATGGTTGGACGGACGACATCCCCGATCCCAGCGAGGGCGTCAGCTATGCGATGGTCTACAAGACCTCTCAGTGCTTCCATACTGGTTGGCATAGCGACGAAGTGGACAAGATGGCTGCCGATGCGTTGAAACTGCCTAACGGCCCCGAACGGGAGGCCATCTACAAGCAACTGCAACAGATCTTTAACGACAATGTGCCGTTCATCCCGTTGTACCATGAACCGTACCTTATCATTGCTCGCAACAATGTTAAAAACTTTGTGCAAACCCCGTTGGGTTCCTATATCTGGCGCAACATCGAAGTGACCAAGTAAGTTGTAAACTGAACAAGCACTACTCTGCCTCCCTGCTCGTCAGGGAGGCAGAGCCCCCTGGTTGGTTTCCAGAAACCTGAGGAGATTTTTGATGCAACGTTTGAATTACATCTTTGTTCGTTTGCTGGAACTGGTTCCGGTAGCCTTGGGAATAACAATAGGGTTGTTTTTCCTGATCCGGGCCATTCCCGGCGACCCGGCGGTTATCCGCCTGGGCATTCGTGCCACTCCGGAAGCTGTGGCGAACTTGCATCGTGAAATGGGGTTGGATAAACCCCTGCTTGTGCAATACACCATTTTTCTCAAGGATATCGCCAGCTTCAAATTAGGCGATTCTCTGATGTATCAAAAACCGGTCACCGAACTGATGGCGGAGCGCGTGCCGCGCACGCTTTTCCTGGCATTATATGCCACGATGCTTTCGTTGATCATTACGGTGCCCATGGCCTTATGGGCGGCAGTAAAGAAGGACAAGCTCCCGGATAACCTGATTCGCGGTGGGTTTATGTTGGCGCTGGGTATGCCCGAATTCTGGCTGGGGGTCATCTTGCTGCTGGTGTTCAGTCTTAAAATCGGCCTATTCCCGGTCAGCGGCTACGGTGAAACCTTCCTCGAACATCTTTGGCACCTGGCACTGCCGGCTTTCACACTGGCGCTGCACCAATCGTCCTGGATGGTGCGCTCGCTGCGCTCGGATATCATCAACGTACTGCACGCCGACTATGTTGATTTTGCGCGCGCCAAAGGCCTGCGCGAACGCCTTGTGCTGGTGCGTCACATACTGCGAAATGCGCTCTTGCCTACCGTCACCATCTTGGGCGTCAATATCGGTTACCTTGTGGGTGGGGCGGTCATCGTCGAAAAAGTGTTTTCGGTCCCTGGCCTGGGCAGCCTGATGCTCGATTCGATCTTCTCGCGCGATTACACCGTGGTGCAGGGCGTCACGCTGTACTTTGCCGTGATGGTTATTTTGATTAATTTACTTACCGATCTGGTGTACTCGGTGCTTGACCCGCGGGTGACGCTGAGCTAACCCCGAGAAGGAGAAATTGCGTGACTACTGTAGCTTCACTACACGTTCCGAGCAAACCTGGTCTCTACCAAAAGCTTACCAGCCGCGAGCGAATCTGGTACAGCAATCCATCGCTCTTCTGGGGTGCGGTACTCGTCGGTCTGATTACCCTAGTAGCGATTTTCAGTAAATATTTGACACCCTACGATCCGATTACCCAGGATCTGAAAAACATTGTCCAAGCTCCCAGCGCAGCGCATTGGCTGGGCACCGACCAGTACGGCCGTGACGTGTTTTCGCGTATCATCGCCGCCACGCCGCTCGATTTGCAAATCGGCATCCTCTCGGTGCTTTTCCCGCTAATCATCGGCATTGTGGTTGGCACACTGTCGGGTTATTACGGCGGACTGGTCGATCAGATCTTCATGCGGCTGGTTGATATCTTCGTGGCGTTTCCTTTCATGGTGCTGATCATCGCCTTGATCGCGGTACTGGGCCCGGGGTTGAAAAACGTGATCATCGCTGTGACGATTGGCAGCTGGATCATTTATGCCCGTATTGTGCGCGGAGAATTTTTGTTAGCCAAGCAATTGGAATACGTCACCGCGGCCAAGGTGCTGGGTTACAGCGATCTGCGTATCATGGTGCGCCATATCCTGCCCAATGTGATTAGTGCGGTGATCATCTTCGGCGCGCTGGATGTAGCCCTGGACATTCTGCTGGCCGCCACGCTGGGCTTCCTGGGCCTGGGTGTTCAGCCGCCGACTCCTGAATGGGGCGCAATTGTTGCCGAAGGCCGCACTTTCATGGTCACCGCCTGGTGGATCTCATTCTTCCCTGGCATTGCCATCGTTATCACCGGCGGTGGTTTCGCCCTTTTGGCCGACGGTCTGGCGGATCTGCTGCGCACCGGCGGAAAGGAGGCCTAGATAATTCATGGCCACAAAACAAGCCCTCGGCAACGAAATTCTGAATGTCAATGATCTGCATGTGTACTTTGAGACCCCGCGCGCGGTGATCAAAGCGGTGGACGGTGTTTCCTTTACCTTGCGCGAGCGTGAGACCTTTGGTCTGGTGGGCGAATCGGGCAGTGGAAAGAGCGTGACAATCAAGTCAATCATTCGCCTGATCCACCCGCCGGGCCGCATTGTCTCCGGTTCGATCACCTTCGCCGGGCGTGACATGGCCAAGCTAAATGGCCGCGAACTAAATCGCGTGCGCGGTAAAGAGATCGCCATGATCATGCAGGACCCGATGACAGCTCTCAACCCGGTTTTGCGTATCCGCGAGCAGATTATGGAAACGCTGGGTGAAGACGGCTCAATGAAGGCGGATGAAAAGCTGGAGCGCGCCGTGCAATTGATGCGCCTGGTGGGCATCCCCTCACCGGAGCACAGCCTGAATGAATACCCGCACCAATTCTCCGGCGGCATGCGTCAGCGCGTGATGATTGCTATCGCCCTGTCGCGCAACCCGCGCCTGATGCTAGCAGACGAGCCTACTACAGCAGTGGATGTGACCATTCAGGATCAGATCCTTAAGCTTTTGCTCGATTTGCAGCACCGCCTGGGCATGGGGCTGATTTTGGTGACACACGATCTGGGCATCATTGCCCAGACCACCGACCGTGTGGCGGTGATGTACGCTGGCCGCATTATGGAAATAACTGACACCGTGACGCTCTTCAAAAATCCGCATCATCCCTACACCATTGGCCTGATTAACTCGATCCCATCCATCAAACGCGCGCATGAAGAGCTAGAACCTATCCCTGGTCTGCCGCCGAACCTGGCGAACATCCCCAATGGCTGCCGCTTCCACCCACGCTGTGCCTATGCCACCGAGGAATGCAAGAGCGGCGACATGCCGCTGCGGTTGGTCGGCCAGGCTCACTACTCAGCCTGTATCAAAGACGTGCGCTAGTCTAGGAGGAACACATGACTACTGTACAGACACCCCAATCCGAAATGTTCCTCACCGTGCGCAATGTCAAGAAGCAGTTTGTACTGCCGCTGGGTCTGTTGCCCATGCTGCTGGGCCACAAGCACGATGTGGTGACAGCGGTGGATGGTGTTTCGCTGGAGATCAAGAAAGGTGAAATTCTGGGCGTGGTGGGAGAATCGGGCAGCGGCAAGACCACACTGCTGCACTGCATTGCGCGCATCCACAGCGCCGATTCTGGTGAAGTCATTTTCGACGGGCGGGACATCCTCAAGCTGAATAAGAGAGAATTGCGCGCCGAGCGTCGTAAGATTCAGGTCATCTTTCAGGATCCGTACTCATCGCTCAATCCGCGCATGACGGTCAAGCAAATGCTGATGGAGATTTTCTCCGTTCACAAAATTTGCCCCCCCGAAGAGCGCCTGGCACGCGCCATCAGCCTGCTGGAAACGGTGGGAATGGGTCCCGATGCGCTCAACCGTCTGCCCTCGCAGTTCAGCGGCGGACAGCGCCAGCGGATCGGCATCGCCCGCGCGCTGGCAATGGAACCCGCCATACTGCTGGCCGACGAGCCAGTATCTGCGCTGGATGTGTCCATCCAGGCGCAGGTGCTCAACCTGCTGCTTAAACTGCAGCGCAATCTGAACCTGACCATGCTGTTCGTCACGCACGACTTGCGGGTGGTGCGTCACATCAGCCATCGCATCGCAATAATGTATCTGGGAAAGATCATGGAGGTCGGCCCTACCGAGCAGATTTTCTCCAACCCAGTGCACCCCTACACACACGCGTTGCTAGCCGCTGCTCCCGAATTGGACCCCACCCGGCGCGAGACCAAACCCGCGCTGTTAGGCGAGCCGCCCAACCCCATTCACATTCCACCCGGCTGTCGTTTTCACCCACGCTGCCCCTTTGCGCTGGATTCGTGCAAGGTGGATGAGCCTGAGCTGTTAGAAGTGTCCTCTGGTCACTTGGCGGCTTGTCCGGTGATGATGATAAAACAATAGTCGGATCAATTTGACGTATCTAGGAAAGGGTGATGAACATGGAAATTGAACGAGCGAACTGGATGATGGTGGAAGACTACTTGAAAAAAGACGACCGCATCGTCTTTGTTCTGGGCGCCACCGAAGAACACGGCTACAACTCGCTGGCCACCGATACGCTCATTCCGTTGGAAGTGGCCAAAGAGGCCTGCCGCCGGCTGAATGTGTTGATGGCTCCGCCGATGTACTTCGGCCCGTCGGCTTTCTCGCTGGCGTACCCCGGTACCGTGTCGTTGCGCGTGTCCACCTACCTCAGCCTGATTGAGGACATGCTGGACAGCGTCACCAGCGCTGGCTTCAAACGCATTCTGTTCTTCAGCGGGCATGGCGGCAACATGCGCGCTAAAGACGTAATCACCGAATATGTCATCCGCCACCCCGAACTGACGATGAAATTCCGCGAATGGTATCTGATGCCCAAAACCTATGCGCGCATTAAAGAGCTGGGCAGCACTTCGTGGGATCACGCCTCCTGGCTGGAGAGCTTCCATTGGATCAACCAGGTTGTGCCTATCCCCGACAAGTTTAAGTCGCAGGAATACCCCGAAGACCTTTACTCGCTCTCGCCCGAAGAGATCCGCACCCTGGTGGGTGACGGCGTATTCGGTGGTCAGTATGTGCAGCCCGAAGCGGTGATGCGCGACTTGTTTGAAATTTGCGTTGGCGAGCTGGAAGACTTTTTGCAAAACGGCTGGGATAAAACCAAACTGGTCAAGGCCGAATAAGACCGGCTGCGGAGGATTGAAATGATAAGCATAAAAGGTACGAGAGAAAAAGGTTGGATTGAGTTCAAATACCGCGCTACTGGCGATCCGATTCGTTTCCCAGTTGGCACAATCACAGGTGTCAACGACGGACCGACCCTGCTGGTGCTGGGCGGCATGCATGGGTCGGAATTTGCCGGTATCGAAGCGGCCATCCGCCTGTACAACGAGGTGGACCCGCGCAAACTTTCCGGCGTGTTGAAAATCGGCATGATCTACAATGTTCCGGCGTTCGTAAATAATCTGGGCTTTGTGGTGCCGCACGACGGCAAGAACCCGATGTCCACCTTCCCTGGCTCGCCCATTGGCACCTACGGTGAAGCGATGGCCTACTACTTCGACCAGGCGGTCTTGAGTCAGACGGATTACTTCGTAGAACTGCATGGTGGCGATATTCCCGAAGCGTTGACGCCTTTCGTCATCCACGAGTATACCGGTGATGCCCAGACCGATGAAAAATCGAAAAAGATGGCCGAAGTGTACAACATTCCGCTGATGATCAGCGCCACTATGTCGGCGGATAAGCCGCCTAAGTATGCCTTTGGCACCGCCGCCAGGCGCGGCAAGCCCGCCATTCTGGCCGAATCGGGCCAGCAGGGTATTTTGAAGACGGAAGAAGTCGAAACCCATCTGATCGGCCTGCGTAACATTCTGGTGCACCTGGGCATGATACAGGGCACGATCGTTAACACGGTTCGGCGCAAACATCTGGAAAACTACACCGCCGTGCGCAGTGAGCACACAGGTATGTGGTACCCCTACATTAAACTTAACCAGCGCGTCAAGAAGGACGAGGTGGTGGGGCAATTGCGCGATTATTTTGGCGACCCGATTGCGGATGTGAAAGCTCAGTTAGATGGTATCGTCACGGTCATTCGCACCAGCCCGGCGGTGGGCGTGGGCACCGTGCTGTTTGAGCATGGCTTTGTGGCCAGCGAAGACTAGTCTAGTACAGTAATCTATTCTTACAGTAACGAAAGGGATATTCAATCATGAAAACATACAATGTAGCAGTGGCAGGCGCCCTCGGCCTGGTTGGCTCGACTATGGTCAAAATACTGGAAGAATACGATTTCCCGGTGAAAAACCTGCGCCTATTGGAAGCCAAAACCATGGTCGGCGCGCCGGTGCAGTTCAAAGATAAGTTGTATTACACCGAAGAAGCCCGCCCCGAAGCGTTTGAGGGCATTGACATTGCCCTGTTTGCCACCAATGAAGACGTCAGCGCGGTGCTGGCCCCCGAAGCGGTGAAACGCGGCGCAGTGGCTATTGACAACTCCCGCCACTTCCGCCTGGACCCCAACTGCCCGCTGGTTTGCCCGGAAGTGAACCCCGAAGACCTTGACTGGCACAAGGGCATCATTGCTAACCCAAATTGCACCACGCTGGCCAGCATCATTTCCTACAAAGTGCTGGAGAATCTTTCGCCCATCAAGCGTATTGTGGCCTCGTCTTACCAGTCGGCGTCGGGCGCCGCGGTGCGTGGCATGATGGAATTGAAGAAGCAGTGTATGGACGTGGCTGCCGGTTTCCCGGTCACACCACCGGCGGCTTTCAAGTATCAATTGGCCTTCAACCTGATTCCATTCATTGATGTGTTTGAAGGTCCCGAAGGATACACGCGTGAAGAATGGAAGATGGTGCACGAAACGCATAAGATGCTGCATCGTAACGATATTGCCATCACCTGCACTAGTATACGCGTGCCCACTCTGGTGTGCCATGCGGTCAGTATCAACGCCGAAACCGAAGAGCACGTCTCGGCCGAAGTCTTCCGCGAAGCCTGCCGCAAGATGCCCGGCCTGAAGGTGGTGGACGACATCGCCAATCTGGAATTTCCGCAGCCGATTAAAGTGGCTGGCGGCAATGAGACACACATCGGCCGCATCCGCGATGATACGTCCAACCCCAATGCGCTCAACTGGTTTGTAGTGTCGGACAATGTGCGCAAGGGTGCCGCGCAGAATGCCGTGCAAATTGCGCAGGAACTGATTAAGCGTCATCTCATCTGATTCTCTACTTATGTGGTTGTTTCCCGAAGGGTGGAGGGAACGGTTCTCCCTCCACCCGGGCAACCGCAGAGGTGTTGGAACGGGGTGAGGATGGATAATAAGTAGAAGGGTGGGCGATGAACGCATTGCAGCACAAAAGCAGCGCACTCAAACGGGTGGGGTTAGCGGTGGTGTTTGCCAGCCTGGGCGAGCCGGAGTGTCAGGCGGTGGAACTGGCCTGGCAGTCGGCTTGCCGCAAAGCCCGTAACTGGCAGCCGGCTTTCATTGAGTACGGCGTTGAACCGCTGAAGGCCAGCCCGGACGATGTTGACATTCTTGTGTATCTGGGCGAGTCGTCCCGTTTTGACACGGTGGCCGGCGAGCTGACGCAGCGCGTGCCAGTGGTTCTGGTGAAAAGTACCATTGAAGAACTGATGAGCGTGCCCGCTGGGTACGCGCGGCGCTATCGCATGTCCACCGGCGTGGATGGCATTGGCAGCGCCCTGGCGCAGGTAGCCCCGTTGGCGCCCAGCGTAGACTGGACTAGCCTGCCTTGGCCCGATGATGTGCGCTCGCTGCTGCATCTGGATGAGGCCGAAGGAGGCTACGTGCAAAAATCCATTGAGGCCTTCCGCCATACCGCCGCACGGCGAGGAATCCCCTGGCAGAGCGGCTTGCCCGCCGATGGGCAGCCGTTTTCTGTGTTTCTCACCATGCACGACCCGACCGCGGCCAAACTGGCCGAAACCGCACTGGAGCTGTGGCCACAGTGTACGGTGCTGACTGCCGACGGCATGGTGTCTACCAGCGCACCCTCGGGCCGTCCTTGGCCCGAACGCATGCTGCGCGTGCGCCACTGGTCACCCGCGGCTGCTTCGATGGCCAACCGCATCTTTCGCGAAGAGCTGGACAGCGCCGACCTGCCCGACTTTGATTCGCCAGGTATGACCTTTGGAACGCTGGTCTTTTTAGATCACGCCCTGGGCACCGGGGCGCCGCCTGCCGCCTTGGAGCAGGCAGGCGATCAACCTGGACCTTTGGGTGCCATGCGCATGCTGCCGACCGGTAAGTGTTACCCGGAACGCCTGATTGTGTTCCGCGGGGTCGAGCGCATGGTGATGGAAATTGGTTAAACGCTCCACCGCACTGGTGGGGATTTTCCGTATATTAAAAATAAAGGAGATTGTGATAATGACAAAGAACCTGGGCAAGAAAGAAAAAGGTTGGCTGGAGTTCAAATACCCTCCGACCGGTGAAGCCATCCGTTTTCCGGTGGGCACGGTGCACGGCGTGGAAGACGGTCCGACGCTGGTGGTGTTGGGCGGCATGCACGGCAGCGAATATTGCGGGATTGAGGCCGCCATTCGCCTGTATCGCGAGGTTCAGCCCGAGAATTTGAAGGGCACGCTCAAGGTTGTGATGATCTACAACCTGCCTGCCTTCCAGAATAACCTGGGTTTCCTGGTGCCGCAGGACGGCATCAACCCTGGTCGCACTTTCCCCGGCGACCCCAATGGCACGTACAGCCTGGTGATGGCGTATTGCATCACCGAGAACGTGCTACGCACCGCGGATTATTATGTTGAATTGCACGGCGGCGACATCCCCGAGGCGCTAGTGCCGTTTGTGATGCATCCTATCACCGGGAACGAAGAAGTGGACGCCAGGAGCCGCGAAATGGCCATGGTGTATGATATTCCGATTGTGGTGGGCGCCAAACTGGGTGAAATGCCCCAACCGCTGCGCACCTCCGGCTTTGTGGCCATGGCGCTGGAAGGTATCCCTGCCATCCTGGCGGAATCGGGCCAGCAGGGCATCCTAAACTTGGATGACGCCGAACGCCATCTAACCGGCTTGCGCAACATCATGAAGCACCTGGGCATGCTCCCCGGACCGGTGGTCAAGGAACACAAGCGCCGCATCAGCGCCGAGCACAGGGCCATTCGCAGCGAGATGGACGCTATGTGGTATCCATCCGTCAAGCTGGGTGACATGGTCCAAGAAGGTCAGGTGATTGGTGAGTACCGCAACGTCTTCGGCGAGAAGCTAGCGGACGTGAAGGCCATCTTCGGCGGGCACATCACCGTTATTCGCACCAGCCCGAACGTAGCGGTGGGCAACGTGGTCATTGAGCAAGACCGCATCATTCGCGAGGAAGACTAGGACGGTGCGATGAAACGCCTGAATCTGGATGCAGCTCAGGTGAGCTTGCTGGCGCTGTGGGCGGGGTTTGACTTTACCATCGAACGCTGCGCCCTGCTGGTGCCCCAGTTGAATTGGGTGCTGGACGAAGCGCGCAAGATTGAGCGGTTGGAGCGCGCCGGTCTGGAGCCAGCCAACACCTTTTCACCATGCCTGTGGCGATTGCCTGAGCCGGCTGGAGAGAAGGCATGAACAGCGACTTGTTTTTTGCCACAATCACCGATCTGGGCAAACTCTACCGCGCGAAGCAGGTTTCGCCGGTGGAGGTAGTGCAGGCTGTGCTGGAGCGGGCCGAGCGGCTTAACCCGCGTTTGAACGCATTCATCACTCTGCTGCGCGAGGAGGCGCTGCAAGCGGCGCGCCAGGCCGAGCAGGATTTCGTGCACGGCGTGGATCGCGGCCCCCTGCAGGGCGTGCCCTTTTCACTTAAAGATATTTTTGATACCGCTGGTATTCCCACCACGGCAGGCTCGCCGCACTGGCTGGGGCGAGTGCCCGACCAGACGGCCACCAGTGCCCGGCGTTTGCTGGATGCCGGCGGTATCCTGATTGGCAAGTGCAACCTGCTGGAGTTTGCCTACGGCATTGTGCACCCCGAATTTGGGCAGTGCAACAATCCGTGGGATACCGGGCGCACCAGTGGCGGTTCGAGTAGCGGCTCGGCGGCGTCCATTGCGGCGGGCATCGGCTACGGCTCGCTGGGCACCGATACGGGCGGCTCCATCCGTATTCCGGCGGCCTACTGCGGCGTAGTCGGTCTCAAGCCCACCTATGGGCGTGTCAGCCGAAGCGGCGTTTTTCCGCTGTCGTGGTCGCTGGATCATGTGGGCACGCTGGCTCGCTCGGTGGAAGACACCGCTGTGCTTCTCGGTATCATTGCCGGGCGCGATGATCTGGATGTCAGCTCGGTGCATGTCGCGGTACCAGATTACCGTGCGGCACTCACCCGCCGCCTGGACGGGGTGCGCGTGGGCGTGCTGGAGCAACACATGGATCATCATGACCTGCGCCCAGGCGTGGGTGAGGTGACCTGGGCGGCGGTGCGCCAGCTGGAAAAACTTGGCGCAACGCTCGTTCCCATTAGCCTGACCGGGTTGGAGGAAGCCGATGCGGCCATGCTGGTTACCATTCTGCCCGAGGCCACGGTGGCGCACGAAGAAATGCTGCGCGCCCACCCAGAGTGTTACGCGGAGGCGACCCGCCAGCAGTTGGAATTAGGCGCTTTGCTGCCCACTGTGGATTATTTGCGCGCGCAGCAATATCGCACCCGCCTGATGAATGAGTTCATGGCGGCGCTGCGCAATGTGGATGTGTTGGTTAACCCGACGGTGGCGTTTGAAGCGCCAGCGGAGGATCCCGTGGTGGCTGCGGGGGAAGGATCGGACGAAGCACGGCGCACCTGCCCTTATAACCTGACCGGTTTGCCGGCGATCTCCGTGCCGTGCGGTTTTGGCCCACAGGGCCTGCCTCTGGGTTTGCAGATCGCTGCGGCGCCGTTTGCCGAGGGAACCCTTCTGCGTGTGGCCTATGCGTACGAGATGCACGCGGGTTGGAGGGAGCGCCACCCCCCTATGGCCGGGTAATTTGCCGTGGAATCTGATTCAGAAAAGGAGGGGAGATGTCGAAACGTATGTTGTCCAAACCGCGCTATTGAAGTTCTATATTTATAACAAAAAGAGGAGTAGAAGCATGAAAATGTAAGTTTGCTCGTCAGTCTGTTGGTGCTAGCCAGCGTTTTGCTGTCCGCATACCACCCCGGCCCCGGTGGCGACAGAAGCCCCGGCTGTCACCGAAGCCTCCGCAGCGGCAGGCCCAAAGCGCGGCGGCGAACTGGTTTGGGCGCGCGGCGCCGTGATGTGCTGGATTAGCTCATGACCGAAGCCAACCGGGATGCCTGGGTGCTGGTCAATGATGTGGAATGGCTAAGTTGTGTGAACTTCACCGCTGACAACATCGAAGGCGCTGTGGCGGATAGTTGGACGGTCAGTGATGACGGTTTGACCTACAATTTCCATCTGCGCCCTGGCATCAAGTTCAGCAACGGCTCATCGGTTACCACCGACGACATCGTTTTCTCACTGGAACTGTCCAAGAAGAATGAACGGTGGACTTTCTCGCTTGATCCTGTTGCCACTATCGAAAAGGTTGACGAATCGAACGTCAAAGTGACCCTCAAAGAAAAGTCGGCCTCCTTCCTGGCCATCACTGCCCTGTTGAGCAATGGCGCTATCTTCAAGCCGATCTTCGAAGCCAAGGGGTATGATGAGTACATGAAAAACCTGCTGGGCATTGGTCCGTTTATGGTGGAAGAGTGGGTACTTGGCGACCACATCACCCTGGTGAAGAACCTCCACTACTGGAACATCGCTCCCGCTGGTCAGCTGTTCCCTTACCTGGATAAGGTCATCCTGCGCGCTGTACTCGATGATACCACCAGTGTTCTGCAGGTTAAGTTTGGTGATGCCGACGCCACTGACGCCATCTCCTGGTCGCAGATTAGCCAGCTGACCAATGACACCAAGGCCGAAGTGAAGATCTGGACTTCGACTCAGTCGTACTACATCTTCCTCAACAACAGACAGCTGCTGGACGACCCCAAAGCCCGCCAGGCCATGACCTATGCAATTGATCGCGAAGCGATGGTGCAGGCAGTGCTGTTCGGCTTTGGTCAGCCTGCTTCCAGCTTCATGCCGCCCTCCAGCACTTGCTGGACTGGCGATTGCGGCTTTACCTATGATCTAGAAAAGGCCAAGGCGTTGATAGCCGAATCGAATTACCCGAAAGGCGGCGAGCTGACTCTGGAGGTGCCCAATGGGCGCGTGATCGGTCGCGATAATGCCATTATGTTGAAAGAATTCTGGAAGGAAATCGGCATCAACGTTACCGTCAATAAACTGGAAGGTGGCCTGCTCTCCTCAGAATTCAGTGGAGAAACTTTCAAGGCTATCTCCGGCTATCAGTGGAGCAAAGACGTGCTAGATCCTGATCAGCAGGTGCAGTGGTTTGTGGTCAGCCCCAATTTCCACTCCGGCTGGTTTAACGAGGAGCAGTGCGACATGATGGCGCACAACAATTGCTTCTATGTGCCCACACTGACCACCCACACCCGCAGGGAGCAAATGGGCAAGGAAGGCACTGGATCGTCCGACAAGGGCTGGGCCTGGCTGGAGAAGGTCTTCACCGATCGCTGGGTTTCGTTGGAGCGCCCATCGCGCCGTAGTGAAGATCTGTGTGGGTACCGATGCTGGCTTCTGGATGTATCACGGCGAGAATGCCACCGAGTTGGAGGAACTGGTGAAGGGCGGTCTGAGCCCGATGGAAGCTATTGTGGCGGCAACGCGCAACGGTGCAAATAATCTGGATATTCTGGATGAAAACGGTACGTTGGAAGTGGGTAAGGCTGCCGATATGATCGTGGTGGATGGTGATCCGCTGTCAGATATTCGTATATTGTAGAGCAGAGAAAAGCTGGTGCAAGTGTTCAAAGCCGGTGAAGTGGTCCGGCGTTCCGAGATTGTTCGGTAATTCTCGTCATCTCAATTTTTTACAGTCATAAGGAGGTTGTACATGTCGAAAGGGTATTTCCTTGAACGTCTGACCTGGCCGCAGGCCAAAAAGGCTTTTGAGAAGACCTCGGTTGTGGTTATTCCTACTGGCTCCAATGAACAGCACGGTCCGCACTTGCCCACCGGAACCGATTGGATGGTGGCGCGCGAAGTGGCCCGCCGCCTGGGCGAACGCGCCGAGGTGATCGTCACACCTGGCCTGCCGTTCGGCTATGCCAAGTACCACACCGTTTTTCCAGGAACGCTGGCCGTCACCGAAGAGACGCTCAAACATGCCATGATTGAGATTTGCGGCGATCTGCTGAAATACGGTGCGACTCACATTTTGTTTGTCAACGGGCACGGCGGCAACACCACTGCGCTGCGCCAGACCGGCGAATGGCTGCGCGAACGCTGCGTGCCGAGCGTGGTCTCTTCCTGGTGGACAATGGCGCACGTTGTCAACCCACAATGGAACATGATCGGCCATGCCGATTACATCGAAGTGGCTGCCATGATGGCGATTGCGCCGGAACTGGTGGATCTTTCGGTGGCCAAGAACCACAAGAACCGTAAGCTAACCGACAAGTTGTCCCTTGACAATCTGGGCGTGGTGCGTTTCAAAGAGGGCACCATGGATATAAACGGCGTGATGACTGATGTGACCGAGACCGGTGATATGCTCGAGCTGGGCGAATCGGCCGCCACCAATTATGATATTGAGCCTTCCACCGGTACGGCCGAGATGGGCAACACCATTCTAGACGGTGTGGCCGATTACCTAGCCGAATTTGTTGAGGAATTCCGCAAAGTGAAATTCTCACCCATCGGTTCCGAAGGCCCCACCGCCGGAATGCGTAAACACTAATTCCAAGGGTATTCCTGCCGAAATATGCAAATTTCATCATGTACATTTGAGAAAGGATCAAATTCTAATGTCCAAAGGCTACTTGCTCGAAAAGTTGACCTGGCCCAAAGCCAAAAAGGCGTTTGAAGAGACGTCCGTCGTGGTCATTCCTATTGGTTCTACCGAGCAGCATGGCCCACACCTGCCGCTTGGCACTGATTTCCTGGTGCCACGGGAGATTGCCCGCCGCCTGGCAGAGCGCAGTAATGTGATCGTAACCCCCACTATCCCCTTCGGCTATGCCAAGTACCACACCATGTACCCCGGCACCATGTCGCTGAAAGAAGATACCCTGCGCAACTTACTGATCGACATCTGCGAGGACTTGCTTAAGTACGGCGTCACCCACATCGTCTTCCTCGACGGGCACGGCGGTAACTTGAACGCCCTACGCCAGTGCGGTGAATGGCTGCGCGAACGCCAGGTGCCGTGTGCTATTTCGGTGTGGTGGCAGATTACTGCCACGACCGACCCGAACTGGAATGCCATCGGCCATGCCGATTACATCGAAACCTCAGCCGTGTTGGGATTGGATGAAAGCCTGGTAGATATGAAGGTCGCCAAATTACCCACCAACAAGGACCTGACCCCCAATATTCAAATGCTGGACCCGCATTCCGCCAGGTTCAAGGGCGGTGTGGTCAATGTCAACCTGCAAACCGGTGACATTACCGACACGGGCGATCTGATGGAATTCGGTCTGACCGGCGCCAAGGATTACACCATTGAACCCAGTACCGGTACCAAAGAAATGGGCGAAAAATTCTACCAGGGTCAGGTGGACTATCTGGTTGAATTTATTGAGGAATTCCGCAAGGTAACGCTGCCTGCGCTGGATTCTACCGGTAAACTTCCCAAATCTAAATAAGGGGGATGGCATGAAAAAAGATCTTTTGGTTGGCACGTTGACGGCCCATGCGGGCCAAAAAGTGACCGGCGTGAACCAGTTTGCTGTGGATGGCAAACCTTTCACTCTGCCGATGTACCTGATCAACGGCGTGCAGGAAGGCCCCACCCTGGTGCTGACTGGTGGCATTCACGCCGCCGAGTATGCCAGCATCGCGGCTGCGTTGGAACTAGGCCAGACCCTAGACCCGGCCAAAATCAAGGGCCAGGTGATTATTGTACCGGTGGTCAACCAAGCCGGTTTCCCCGCGCGCTCCATCTACGTTAACCCGATGGACAACATCAACCTCAACCGCGTTTTCCCAGGTAAGGCTGATGGCGGCCCGACCGAGCAGATTGCCGCCTGGGTGTTCACCCACGTGATGAAACAAGCCGATTACTTTATTGACCTGCACGGCGGCGACCTAGTGGAAGCGCTTGTGCCCTTCACACTTTTCCCTGAAGTGGGCGAAGCGGCGGTGGATAAGGCTTCATTGGAACTGGCCGAAGTGTTTGGCATTGAATATCTGGTGCGCAAAGAAGGCAACAGCGGCTCGACCTTCTCGGCCGTGGCCGGTGCCGGCATCCCCGCTATCCTGGTGGAATCGGGTGGGCAGGGCATTTGGCCGCGCGAGGCGGTGGCGCTGCTGACTGACGGCGTAGAGCGTGTCATGCGCCACTACGGCATGCGGGAAGGCGGCAAGCCTGCCCCCGTGCACACCATCGTGCTCAATGATTTCATCTGGCTGCGCAGCCAGCATACCGGTTTCTGGTACCCCGCGGTGGAAGTCGGCGAGAATGTAGCTGCCGGACAGTCGCTAGGCGTGGTGAAGGATGTGTGGGGCACGGTGTTGCAAACCCCAGTGGCGCCTGCCTCCGGTCGTGTTTTGTTCCTGGTCTCTTCATTGGCGATTAACGAAGGAGATCCACTGCTGTCGATTGGTGCCTGATCGAGGGTTGTCCTCCTCCTCCCAACTCCGATAAGGCCCCACAGACGTGCCTTTTGCAACAGGCCATATTTAAAAGGGGCAGCGCCTGACGCTGCCCCTCACACCATGCTTGCCGTGCAAGTTGACTTTTCAGGGGTACATCCGGCATGAACCCTTTAAAACAATATCTCAAAGCGAATATCGACCTCATCACCACCCGCCTAGTAGAGTTTGCGAGCATTCCCAGCATCAGCGCAGAGCGCGCCTACGCGCCGGCGGTGCGACAGGCGGCCGAATGGGTCGCGGCGCGCATGCAGGCCGTGGGGCTGCGCAATGTGCGCATCGTGGATACGGCGCGTCACCCGGTGGTGCTTGGCGACTGGCTGGATGCTCCCGGTCAGCCGACCGTGTTGATTTACGGTCACTATGATGTGCAGGTGGTCGATCCGCTGGGCTCCTGGCAGACCCCGCCTTTCGAACCACAGGTCCGCAACGGCCGCCTGTATGGGCGCGGTGTGTCGGACGACAAGGGCCCGCTGTTGACGGCCATCGAAGCCGTTGGCTCGCACCTGGCCGTTAATGGGCGGCTGCCTGTCCAAGTCAAGTTCATGCTGGAAGGCGAAGAAGAAATCGGCAGCCCCAGCATGGAAGATTTCTTGCGGTCGCATGCTATTGACCTGGCCTGCGATGTGGTGCTGTCGACTGACGGCGCGATGTGGCCGCCGGGACGACCATCGTTGAGCGTGGCCAGCCGCGGCATGGCTTCGCTGGAAGTGGTCGTGCAGGGTGCCTGTAAAGATCTGCATTCCGGCCGGCACGGTGGGACCGCACCGAACGCGCTGATTGCCCTGGCGCAAGTGTTGGGCAGCCTGCGCACCCCCGAAGGGCGCATCACTGTGGAGGGTTTTTACGATGGTGTGGCCGAGCCGACCGAGTGCGAGCGCGCTGAAATAGCCGCCGTGCCCTACAGCGAGGCGGATTACTGTGCAGAAATGCAGTTGAAACCCGGTTTTGGCGAGCCGGGTTACAGCCTGCTGGAACGCCAATGGGTACGCCCGACGCTAGACGTGGTCGGTATGGGCGGCGGCTATCAGGGCGAGGGCATTAAAACTGTCATCCCTGCCAGCGCCTGGGCCAAAATCAGCTGCCGGCTGGTGTCCGGGCAGGATCCGCACGATATCTGTGAGAAGATCACCCGCCATCTGCATGCGCACTGCCCGCCGGGTGTGCACTTGGAAGCATCGATCAAAGAGGGTGGTGTTCCGGCCTACCGCATTGCTTCCGATCATCCCGGTTTGAAGATCGCCGCGGCCGTGCTGCAAGATCTGTACGGCGAAGCCCCACTGGTGGTGCGCATTGGTGCCACCCTGCCGGTGACGGATGCATTCCGGCGTCATCTGCAGGCCGACACGCTCTTTTTTGCGTTTGCCTCCGCCGACGAAGATTATCACGCCCCCAACGAATTCTTCCGCTTGCAACGCCTGGAAGACGGCCTGCTGGGCTGGGCGGAGTTTTTGGGCCGCATGGAGAATATGGACCCCGCCTTAATGAAAGGAATAAAAAGCCATGACTGCATATGACGAATTTGCCCAACGTATGGCACAGATTAACGACCTGTGCTGTGTAATTAACCTGCTCTCGTGGGATGCACGCACACAAATGCCCGAGCTGGGTACCGAGACTCGCGGCCACCAGATCACCACCGTGGCCGGTTTGGCCCAAGAATTGTTTACCGATACGCAGACGCTACAGATGATTGAAGCCGCGGCTTCTGAAGTGCAGGGAGAGGACCCCGACTCGTACCGCGTCCGCGCTGTCAGCCAGGCGTATGAGGCCTATAAAATGTCCAGCCGCGTACCGCTGGATTTGGTGAAGCAAATCAATGCGGTGAAAACCCCCGGTCATGCCGTGTGGGCCGAAGCGCGCGCCAAAAACGATTTCAACCTGTTTGCTCCCTACCTGGAGCGCATCTTCGAGCTGTCGCGCCGCTTTGCCGACGCCATAGGCTATGATGAGCACCCCTATGACGCGCTGTTGGCACGTTACGAACCTGGAATGACCGCCGCGCGCCTCAAGACGCTCTTTGCCGAACTTAAGGCTGGTGTGACGCCCATCCTACAGCGTGTGGTTTCCTCGCCTGAGCCGCGCGCCGATTTCCTGCTGGAGCGCGATTACCCCGAAGATGCCCAGCGCGATTTCATTCTGGAGATGGTGCAGAAATTTGGTTATGACCTGAAGCGCGGCCGTCTGGATAAGACCGTGCACCCCTTTGAGATTTCGTTCACTCGCCAGGATGTGCGCATCACCACGCGCTTCCACCGAAATTATCTGCCGGCCGCCATGTTTGGCGCTTTCCATGAGGCCGGACATGCCATCTATGAGCAAAACGCTGACCCGGCGCTGACGCGTACCGCGCTAACCACTGACCTGCTTGACCTGTACGCAGTGGCCGGGGCTACTTATGCCCTGCACGAATCGCAGTCGCGCCTGTGGGAAAATCTGGTGGGCCGAAGCCGTGTCTTCTGGCAGAATCATTTCGCCCGCCTGCAGCAGTACTTCCCGCAAGCCCTCGCCGATGTGGATGCTGAAGCCTTCTACCGTGCCGTCAACCGCGTTAATCCCAGCTTCATCCGCGTGGAAGCCGACGAATTGACCTACAACTTTCACGTCATGCTGCGCGTGGAAATTGAAATGGGCCTGATGGATGGTAGCCTGAAGGTGAAGGATCTGCCCGAGGTTTGGAACGCCAAGATGCAGGAATACCTGGGCGTTGTGCCGCCCAACAACACTCTGGGCTGTCTGCAGGATGTGCACTGGGCTGAAGCAATGGTCGGGGCGTTCTGCACCTACACGGTGGGCAATGTTATGTCGGCGCAATTCTTCAAAGCTGCTCGCCAGCAAACCCCCGGCCTGGACAGAGCTCTGGCGCACGGTGAGTATGGCCCGCTGCTGAAATGGCTGTCTGCCAACATCTACCGCCACGGCCGCGCTTTCAGCCGTGACGAATTGCTGATGCGTGCCACCGGCAGCCCGCTGACTACGACGCCCTATCTGGAGTACCTCGAGACTAAGTATTTTGACCTGTTCCCCGGCTAGTAGAACGTAATGCTGAAATTCAAAATTGTTATGGAACTTGTAACTTGAGAAAAAACCTCTCAAGGAAAAAGTAGATGATTGCACTGCAAAAACGACCTGACAAAAACGGTCAAAGTTTAATATAATGGGACGAACGTCCCATACCATATTCGAAAAGCCGAAACATGTATCGAGCCAATTCGCGCCACCTGCAACCCCTCCTGATCA
>Ga0207433_10004251_pt1 | contig 26516 bp, 26 predicted proteins | sample YelNatPaOPGAMG01_FD_187559 | JGI IMG/M metagenome (GOLD analysis project Ga0207433, IMG submission 187559) | Hot spring thermophilic microbial communities from Obsidian Pool, Yellowstone National Park, USA - OP-RAMG-01 (SPAdes) (version 3) | ecosystem: Environmental > Aquatic > Thermal springs... | reverse complement strand
GTACCAGGTGTTCTCCGTGCCGAGAGGGCCGCCCCATCCTGCATTGTTCGTCCAGTTGGGGCCGTTGGTGGCGTTGTAGAGCGCCATCAGGGTATCGTGCTCTGACTGCGGTATAGCGGCCAAGAGCGGTACGGCGGTCAGCAACGACAGGCTCAGGAGCACCCACCTAAGCTTAGCCGAGTGGCCGTCAAAAAAACGTCTTGATTGTGTAGTCCCATATGCCGGAGTACTCGACGTAACCCGCTGTTCCGCCTTCCCTTCCATCGTAACCTCCCCTTCAGACCCTTCAGCCGTGCTTGTGGGCCCATTGTAGCATCGGCCCCGCCTTGCGCGATTGGATGCGGTGCGTAGAGCTTGAACAACCTTTTGTGATAGGGGGGAATAGAGCTTATCAAGAGAGCCATTCGCTCCACCCACAAGGTGAGGTCGTGATAGCAGAAAACCATCCTTCCGCTCAGGCTGGTTCGCATGTATGAAACGATCGTGCCTAGCGCGGGGCTTGCGGCATTCGAAGAGTACCTGCGGGGCCTGGGCCTCCACGAGGAGGTGCACCGGTTCTTGCCGAAGCCGGGCAGCGGCAGGGGCGGCGTGGGAGTTCGTGCAGCCCCTCCTGCTCATGGTGTCCTCCGGCTCGTTCTGGAGGCGGGCTAGTTCTTCGAGCTCGTCGGTCGTCGGTGGGTTATTCATTCCGGCCTCCCTCCGAAAATGGGAACCCTGAGGCTTCGGCCGAGATGGGACATCATCCCAGGGCACCTCTACTTCCTCATTGCCTTCGGCCAGATGGCTCGCCCCCAGTACATCTTTCCCTCTTGGGGCAGGTGCCAGCTGTTGTAGGCTTCACGCCGGTGAGGAAAGAGCTCGGCCTGTGGGTTCTGATGGATGGCCTCCCTGATGCGTTTGCGCTCCGCTCGGTGGGCGAATTGCTTGTCCCTCTTCTGGCTCTTGGGCCCGACCATGGGTGCTACGGGCGTCTTCTTTCTGGAGTGGCTCATGCCTACTCCTCAGCGGTGGAGTTTGCTCACCTGCTCTCCCGATTAGGCGTTTCCAGCCCCCGCCTCGTCGTACGCACTCTGCAAGATATCCACGATCGAGGCGTTGTGGTTCTTGATCGCCCAATCCAGGGCGGTCCTTCCTTGGTTGTCTTTGTCCAGAATGTTGGCGCCACGGTTGAGCAAGAGTTGAAGGAGATCCGGCGAAGACTTGTTCCCATGGGCGGCGAGGATAAGAGGGGTGGATCCGGATTCGTCCCTTGCCTCCACCGGCGCCCCCGCATTCAGGAGAGTCTCGACGAGGTGAAAGTGCCCGCTGTAAGCGGCCCAGTGTAGCGAGGTATAGCCCCACTTATCTGCCGTTTTCACGTCAGCGCCGGCTTTAAGAAGAAGGGCCACCATATCTGGGTGCGATATCTTGCTTCTGGCGGCGATTAGCAACGGGGTGTCCAGATCCTTGTCCCTCCATTCGAGCTGGTCGCCCTTGGCCAAAAGGAGACGGGCAACCTTGATGTTCCCCTGCTCAGCCGCCAACATGAGGGGCGACATTCCCCCCGCCACCCGATCACCGAGCGAGGCGCCATGATTCAGTAGAAGAGTTACCACATCAGGGTTGTCCTTCGCTGAGACGGCAGCAACCATAAGCGGAGAGAAACCATTCTTGCTCCGGACGGAGACCTTTGCGCCTGCTCGCAGGAGTACCTCTGTACATCTTGCCCTACCGTCCAAGGCCGCCAACATGAGGGCGGTGTAACCCTGGTCCGTCTGGGCATTCACATCAGCGCCATGTGACAGGACCCACTTCACCTCCCTAAAGGCACCATGAGGCGCATGAACCGCCGCCATGAGCATGCTCATCCCCTCCCTGGTCCTGTGGGAAAGATCCGCGCCCCTTGAGACGAGAAGCTTGGCTTTAGGGAGGCTCCCCCACCAAAGCGCTACGTCTAACGCCGTCCTACCCTTTGCATCTTCCAGCGTGCACTTGGCCCCGTGATCGAGCAAGTACCGGACTACGCCCAGGTTCGCTTCTGGCCAACGAACTGCAACCGTGAGAGGGGTTGCTCCATAACGGTCTACCGTGTTCACGTTGGCCCCGGCTTTCACCAGCAATCGAACTGAACTTAGATGGCCCTTCCAGGCAGCAATCGAAAGGGGGGGCGCCCCATTTTTGGTCGTTTCATTGGGCACACTCTCATGCGCAATCAGATAGCGAAGAATAGGGTTGCACCCCGCAAACGCGGCCTCGCCGGCCATCGTGTGCCCCTTTTTGTCCACGTCCGTATACCTTGCCCCAATGGAAATTAGGTAAAACCACATCTTGGAGTGCCCTGTCCTTGCGGCATCTAAGAGAGGGGTCACGCCATCCCTGGCGGGCTGGTTGACGGAAGCCCCAGACTTTACGAGAAGCTTTGCGAGGCGCACGTCCCCCTGAAATGCCGCCAGATTAAGAGGATAGAATCCCGCCCTGTCCTGAAGAGTAGCTGAACCCCCATGGGCTAATGCGAGACGGAGGATGGGAAGGCTGTCTCCCTGAATGGCCAATTCAACCATCGTGCGGCCGTCCGGACTCAGCACACGATCATCCGCCCCCTTAGAGAATAGGTATTTCCAAAGCCGATCGTTGCCCGTATAGGCGGCGTACTGCAGCGCCGTCCAGCCGCTTTCACTGCCATCTGGAGCCAGCTCCTTATCGTTCACCGGCACATGGCAGCGGTTAAGAAGGAAGCGAACTATCCGATCATGGCGGCATCCAGCTGCCGCAGCTAGAGCGCTTCCATAGAATGTGTCCTTGCGGTCTGTTTGAAGGATTCCTTTGATGCGTGGATCGGCTCCATGGGTCACGAGAAGTTTCACCATGCGCAAGTTGCCTTCGTAGGCCGCCCATTGAATAGGAGTGACCTTCGAGTGATCCCGAGCGTTGACGTTTGCCCCATGGCGGAGCAGCTCCCGAGCCTCATGCACGTAACCCAACTTCACTGCAGTGAACAGGGCGGCATCGTTCGTTGGTTGAGCAACCGGATGGAGAGAGGCAATCGTAAGGAAGCTTGCCAGAAAGAGTAGCCAACCCTTCCAGTATGTTGCACTACTTCTCCCCTTCCCTCGGGATTCCCGCGTTGTTTGCCTCATTTGGTGTTCTCCAGCTGCGCTACTTGCCCGGAATTCCTGATATGAGCCCGCCCTTAGGATCATCGCTGGACCCTAAACAGGATCTTCCGCCATGCTATCACTCCAGAGGGCACTTTGGGCCCTCTTTTGCATGGCGCGGTGCGCTCCCCGCCCCTGGCGAAGCAAGTCCCCTGTGGGAATTGGCTCCGGTGCCATCGCAGGCCATCTTTTTACACCCCCCTTGCCCAAAAATCGCAGATCTGTAGCGGGAAATATGGCCTTCCTGAAGAACTTTGCCTCGTTCATAAGGCCATAGAGAGTCATCTGTCCCGGACCAATTCCCTACTGGCCCTCTCCGGTTTCAAGGCGCCTGGGGCCCCTCACGCAACCAGGGGCTTCCCTCCTCGATACCGGCCGAGGTCGCCTTCGTCCCGTTCCAGGTTGCTTCCGGCAGGCGAGCAAACTTCATCTTCTCTTCATGTAGCTTCGCGTATATACTAGCCTAAAGCGCCCGAACGTTGCCCAACTGGAGCTGCAAGAGGCGGGCACGACGTTGGGCAGGTAAATGCGAACCACTTGGAGGTCACCAAAGATGGGACAACCACATCGGGTGAATGAAAGACTCCACGGGCCTGTGGCCAGATGGGTCGTGCTCCTGATCGCTGTTGCAGTCTCCGTGGATTGCTTGGCAGGACTCAATTCTTGGTCGAGCAATGGCCCGCCCGGCGGCATCATCCAGGCTCTTGCCGTGGACCCCATCACTCCTACCACCCTCTATGCCGGAACCAACGCCAACGGCGCATTTAAGAGCGTGGACGGGGGATCGACGTGGAGCGCGGCAAATGCAGGCCTTACAAGCGTCAGCATCACTTGCCTGGCCATCGATCCCTCGACCCCATCCACGGTTTATCTGGGAACGGCGAGCTATTCGGGCGTTGCCGGAACTGGGATCTTCAAGAGCACGGACGGCGGAGAGACTTGGACTGCAGCCAACGCGGGACTACCGAGTTCCGATATCCTCTCGCTGGCCATCGACCCAGCCGCACCCACCACACTGTTCGCCGGAACACAGGGGGGCCTCTTTGCGAGTTCGGACGGAGCAACGACATGGAGGTCCCTCGGACTCTCAAGTGTTCCCGTGCTGGCTCTCGCCATCGACCCTACCGACCCTATCACTCTGTATGCGGGCACCAACGGTGGCGGTGTTTTCATGAGCACCGACGGTGGATTTACTTGGGCCCCGCTCAACACCGGTCTCACATGGAAGCTGGTCTGCACCCTGACCATCAGCCCCCTGATCCCGAGCACCTTGTACGCAGGTACGAACGGTGGAGGGCTCTTTCGGAGCGAGGACGGGGGCCAAACGTGGGTCGCTATCAACACAGGGCTGCCCAATAACGCATGGATCACGTCGCTGACCATGGACCCTTCAACCCCTTCCACCCTTTACGCTGGCACTCCCTGCTGCGGTGTGTTCATAAGCACGGATGGAGGTGCCACCTGGACGGCGACGGGCCTCACCGGCAACAGCGTCTACGCTCTGGCCATCGCATCCTCCACCCCCACGAGACTCTATGCGGGGACTGTCTGCGCTGGCATCTTCACGAGTTCGGACAACGGGGTTTCTTGGACTGAGTCGGTGAGTGGGCTTCCTACGGATTCCTTCATCAACGCCCTGGTGACCGACCCTCTTGCTCCAGGCACGGTGTATGCTGGCACGACCGGCGGGGTGTTCAAGAGCATGGACGGAGGCAGCACCTGGACCCAAACGAGCAATGGCCTCCCCGTAGCATCCCGGATCTACGCTCTGGCGATCGACCCCCTGGAACCTAGGACAGTATACGCGAGTGTCCAGTATGCTGGACTGCTCAAGACCGTAGACGGAGGATCAACGTGGGTCACCACCGGGTGCACCAATCCCCAGATCGTTGCCTTGGCCATCAATCCGGCTACCCCGACCACCCTCTATGCAGCTACCGCCTGTTGCGGGGTCTTGAAGAGTAAGGACGGCGGGGGCACCTGGATTCCAATGAACAACGGGCTTCCCATTAGCAACAACGTTGTTGAGGCCCTGGCGGTCAATCCGTCCATCCCTACGACCCTCTATGCGGGCACCCATGGCACTGTCGCCGGTGGGGTCTTCCAGAGTGCGGATGGCGGAAACTCATGGACCGCCACTGGCCTTGTGAATGTGAACGTCTTGACGCTTGCCCTGGACCCCTCCACCCCCACCACCCTTTATGCGGGCACCGATGGGGAAGGTGTGGTCAAGAGCACAGACGGAGGAAATTCTTGGGCAGCCATCAACCGTGGGCTTCCCTATTCGTCGGTTTCCGCCTTGGCCATCAACCCTTCCTCTCCTACAACACTTTATGCCGCTCCCCTCGGTGGAGGAGTTTTCGAGAGTACCAGCGGAGGGGCCATGTGGAGCGCGTTGAACACCGGGCTGCCTACGCATACCTCCGTCCTGGCCTTGGCCATTGGCTCCACCAGTCCTAGGACCCTGTATTCGGGAACCTACGGGGCAGGCGTGTTCTCGATGACCTTTCCCGTCCAGCCACCTCTGGTCACTTCGTTGGTCAAATTGAGTGGACCTTTCAGAATCGTCGCTAATGGCAGCGGTCTGGAAAGCGGGATAGAGGTGTACATCAACGACAGCACTGAGGCTTGGAACCCGGTTGCTTGGAAGAGTGCTACCAAGCTAGTCCTCAAGGGGGGTGCCTCTCTGAAGGCCGAGATACCCCCAGAAACACCAACCACCTTCACTTTCGTGAACCCGGACGGTGGTAGCACAAGCGTCAACGGCTGGAGTTGGTAGTACCGCTAGGGTCCAGGTATGCGAAGGGCTGTAAGCGCTTCAGTATTTCGATCGTACGCGACGGAACAGATATGTGGCTTAGCGGCATAACATATCTTGCCTTCTCAAGAGTGTCCCAGCCGCTTCAGCAGTCTCCTTCTCACCCAGGATTCTAGAGGTGCATTGCAAAGTCGCGCGCTTTAGCGACATTTAGCTTGCGTAGGGGCTCGTAGGGCGACGCCTGCTCCGGATCTGGCCCTTCCGACTGCCAGCATTTGTTTGCAGCTCCTAGGGGCATCCACGGTGCCTGGTGCCTCTCTCCCCGATAGCCGCCCAGGTACAGCTCCTCCCGTACCAGGCTTCTGGCTGTGTAGCTTTCCCAGGTAGGCGGTAGATCGCCTAAGAGGGGGCCCCTGGAACTCATTGCCTCCCCCTCTTGTTCATTCACCGTCCAGTGGGTGTACAACAGTGCTTGATTTTCGACTCCTGGGTATATACATTTAGTACCTACGTTTAGTATTTACCATTGTATATACCATGGAGTCCGAGAGTGCCGCACGCTGTAGGTTATGTGAGGGTGAGCACGGAGCGACAGGTCCAGGAAGGAGTCAGCCTGGCGGCGCAGGCATCGAGGATCCGGGCCTGGGCACAGGCCAATGGATTCGAGCTGGTCGCCCTGCAAGAGGACGCCGGTATCAGCGGAGGAAAGGCCGACAACCGCCCGGGCTTGCAGGAGGCCATCGCGAAAGCCTGCAAGCACAAGGCGGCCCTGGTGGTCTACTCCCTCTCCCGCCTCGCCCGGTCCACGAAGGACGCCATCTCCATCTCCGAGCGGCTGGAGAAGGGTGGTGCCGACCTGGTCAGTCTCTCGGAGCGGATCGACACCACTACGGCCTCCGGAAAGATGGTCTTCCGCATGCTGGCCGTCCTGGCTGAGTTCGAGAGGGACCAGGTGAGCGAGCGCACCAAGGCCGCTCTGGCCCATAAAAAGGCACTCCACAGGCGTGCGGGCAACATCCCCTATGGATACGCCCTGGGCCCTGACGGCGATTCCCTGGTGCCAGTGCAGAAAGAACAGGATACAATTCGATTGATGCGCCGTCTCAGGTCTCGGGGGCTGAGCTTCCGACAGCTGGCTGCCGAGCTGGAGCGGCGCGGGGTACCCACGAAGAAGGGGCGAGGACGGTGGCACTTCCAGATCGTTCGGGATGTCCTCAGGAGGTCTCCGCATGACCAAGAGGAAGGGCCCGCTTGAGCAGACGCTGGAGAAGGCCGGTAAGAACGAACTGAAGGTTTCCCTCAGCCGCAAGGAGCCCAAGAACAAGCTACTCACCCTGCGGGTCTCCGCCGAGGAGCACGAAGCCATCAAGGCTGCCGCCCGGAGCTACGGCCTTACCGTCACCGAATATTTGCTCCGCCTTCACCGGTTCGCTATAGGAAGAGAGTTGTAGTGTTAATCTTCTTCCGCGGAACAAGCGCGGCCAGCCTGGGAGCGGGGGGGAAAGGGCCAAGGCAGGATTCACCACAGAGGACACGGAGAGCACGGAGAAAGGACGGAGGCAGGGCAAGGGGGCCTACGCCGCGCAGGGGGCGGAAGGGGACCCTGTGGCATGGCAGGATCTGGCCCTTGGGTACCAGAAGGTAGGGTGGACCCGAGCGGCAAAGCCGCGAGCGTCCACCATTCTAATGGTCCGAATGACGCAAATGGTGGACAGCAAAAGGACGCTGTCCACCTTACCTGGCTGGATATCCGGCGATGCCGCTTCGGCGGGACGCCGGCGAAAGGAGCGGTCATGAGCCTCGGCGAACGCGGACGCGAATGGAGCTTCTCCACCCTTCGCTAGATGGGGTAGGGCGAGGATTTACGAATGTCACTCCTGCTCAAAGCTCTTCCTGTGAAGCTTTCCCGGGCAGGAGAACAGCCCTGGAGGTCCGTAGAAAGGCTCCCGGGTAAGTGTGGTTTGTTGATTACCCTGAAGGAGTAGGTGCTATAAGCTTGGCCACCCTGGGGTCAGCAGCCCGATCCCATTGAAGCGCGAGCCTTCGTTCGCCGCCGCCCAGAAAATGACCGCCGTATTGCAATTCCGGGCCTACGCTTATATTCCCCGACACCACGAGGCTTAGTGCAACCGGCCGTGCAGAGGGTTGGACTTCCTCCAGCCAGCTTCGTATTCGTGCTTAACGAAATACACCTTCAGGTCAGCCTCGTACTCGTGATGCACGAAGAAGACTTTCACGTCGGCCTGGTACGGGTACTTGACCCAGTACCAAACCGCATCCTTCCCCTTGGCCTCGTAATCATGCTCCGCGACGAACACGCATAGGTCGGCCTGATATTCGTACTTGACCACGAACACTTTAACGTCCGCCTGGTAGGAGTGCTTGACCTCGTAGAGATTACCGGCCGAGACGCTCTGCGCGTAGAGCCCGAAAAGTAGGAGGCCTAATGCGGGAAGCGAAAAGCACGCGCCAGTCCTAAGCAGACTGGACTCTCGTGCACCTCCTGTGGCACCCCGCTCATTCATACCCGGCACCCTTGGGGGAGTAATAGCATTGCTCCGCCCCTGATTTCTTGGACACAGTTTAGCATCAGGCAGCCCCCTCCTGCTGCTGGGCTAGGTTTCTGGCCTTGGCCACCCTTACCGAAGCGGGAAGACCCTTGCTCCTCGTCATCGTTCCCTTCATCATCCTGTAAACCTCCCCGCCCTCGACAGTAATTGTGCACCGGGGGGTTGTCTCAGCGGTATTGGCACAGGGGGTAGTGCCTGGCCACCGGTTCGCCCTCGTAACTCCCCAGAACATCAATAGTTACAAAAGGCTACTGTCGAAGATGAAAGATAGAGAAGAACAGGGAACCAGACCTGTGGCTTCGCCGCGGGGTACCACCTCACGGTTGTCGTGTCCGCCCGCCGCAGCCTATGCAACGAGGCCATCCAACCCCTCTATGGGGCAGTCCATCATCGGGTGTATTCTGTTGGTGGGCTATCTAGTAAGGATTGGAGCCAGGGTGGTAAGGTATTCCCCCAAGTGAACGCTCCATGCGCTAGAAAGGACTATCTTGTTCAGCATGGCCCTGCGCACAGAAGGAGGGCGGGATGACTGATCGCCAGCCGACCATAGACCTGGAGTTCCCGGTTAGGGGCAAAGCCGTACCCGTCGACCATGGGTACACTCTCTACTCAGCATGTAGCCATCTTCTCTCGGACATCCATTCGGACAAGTGGGTAGGCATCTTTCCGATCCAGGGTTCCCATGCGGGAGGAGACACCCTCCTCCTAAATAGAGCCTCTCGACTCACTTTTCGCATCCTGTCCGACCAAGTGGGAAGGTTCTTGCCCCTTGCTGGCAAAACCCTGGATGTCGCTGGGTATCAGGTGGCCGTCGGTGTCCCGAACCTTCGCATGCTCAAACCGGTGGCGAGTCTCCTCGCCAGGACAGTGACCATCAAGGGATTCATGGAAGAGGCCGCATTTCTTGAGGCCACTCGTAGGCAGCTCCTCGTAATCGCACCCGGCGCCAACGCTAGCCTTCTCAAGCGCCGAACCATCCAGATTGCCGGAAAGCAGGTCGTGGGGTTCAAGGTGCTCCTAGAAGGATTGTCCGCAGAGGAATCGATCGCCGTGCAAGAGATGGGAATCGGTGGACGCCGCCGCTTCGGATGCGGGCTATTCGCCCCGGTGAGAAAGTGAGCTTCAAGCGTCTCCTAGCAAAGAGCAGCGCCACGCCGGAGGCGCCCCGGTTTGATCAGACCCTGGCAGGCCATACTAGGGATGTGTTGGCTGTGCGCGAAAGTATCATGCTTCGCCTGGGGGACGTCATCCTGAAGAGCCTCGGACTTGAGGCGCACTTCACAATGCCGCAACTGGATGCGACGCTAACCGCAGCCGTCCGCCTCCACGATTTGGGCAAGGTGAACTCGGACTTCCAAACCATGCTCCGAAACCCCGGCGTGCACATCCAGGCGTTTCGCCACGAGTGGCTGAGCATCTGGCTGACGTTACAGCAGCCGACGCTCAGGAGCTGGCTTCTCGGGGACGAAGATACGGTTTGGTCTTGGGCGGCCCAGTTCGCGGCGCTCGGCCATCACCTCAAGCTGCAGGACGGGAGCCAACTGATTCCCAACCCTGCCTCGAACACTACCTCCATTTCGTTCTTCCTAAACCATGAAGATTTCGCCGCCGCAATAGAGATGGGGGGGGAGCGGGGGGAGCGGCCCTGTAGAATACCGAAACTGGATGACATCGTGATGGAGGTCGACGATCGCTCCCTTCATGAGCTGCGCCGGTGGCTAGTGGACGCCGTCACCTGGTATGGGAGCCAGCCGCCCAAGGTGAAGATCTTCGTTTCGGCAGTGAAAGCTCTAATGATTGCCTGCGATGTGGCGGGATCGGCCCTGTGCAAGGGCATGGACGGCCATAAGGCCCTTTGGGTCGAATTCATGCTCAGCCGGGTCTCCAGCGAGACCGAATTGGCCGAGATAGCCCAGACCCGCCTGCGGGGCAACCTGACAAGACCCTTCCAGGAGAAGGTCGCAGAAAGTTCAGGCCGAGTCACGTTCGTGAAGGCGGGTTGCGGAAGCGGCAAGACCGTGGCCGCCTACCTGTGGGCCGCCAAACAGGCACCGGGGAGGAAGCTCTTCTTCTGCTACCCCACAACGAATACTGCCACAGAGGGCTTCGGGGACTACGTGCTCTCGTCGGGTTTGGCGACCGAAGCGCGGCTCCTGCACAGCCGAAGCGCTGAGGACCTGGAAGACATCCTCGACGTGAAGGGCGACAACCCGTCCGACAAGATGCTCAAGCTCGAAGCCCTAGCAAGTTGGGATACGCCTCTGGTTCTGTGCACCGTCGACCTTGTGCTCGGCCTGATGCAGAACAGCCGGCGCTCCCTGTTCCAGGCGCCCAGTTTGCTTAACGGGGCATTCGTATTCGACGAGGTCCATCAGTTCGACGACCGTCTTTATGGGGCATTGCTGGAGTTCTTGCGTGCCTTTAGGGGAACCCCCGTCCTTTTGATGACCGCATCGCTTCCACCGAACAGACTGGCTGCCCTAAAGGAGACTCTGGAAGCCCTCGGGGATAGCCTGGTTACTATCCAGGGCGCGCCAGAGCTCGAATCCTTGCCGCGCTATGTCCTCAAAGACATCGGCCCCACCGCGCCCTGGGATGAGGTTCAGGCCGCGCTGGAGGCAGGAGGTAAGGTTCTCTGGGTGTGCAACACCGTCGGCAGGGCCATGGCCTTCGCCCGTGAGGCCGAGGGACGGGGGCTAGGTCCGGCGCTTCTCTACCATAGCCGGTATCGTTACATGGATCGAGTGCAAAGACACCGAGACGTTATTGGCGCCTTCAAGTCACCTGAGGCCCCCGCGCTGGCAATTACCACCCAGGTCTGTGAGGTTTCTTTAGATCTATCTGCTGACCTGATGGTGACCGACATGGCACCGGTACCGGCCCTCATCCAGCGCCTCGGGCGGCTCAACCGGCTAGCCACGCCGGAAGCTCCTGGCAATCCCCGCCCCGCCTACTTCCTCGAGCCTCAAGGGACGATGCCCTATGGGGAAGAACTGAATCTCCGCGATGTCCGAAGGTGGCTCCGGCAGTTAGGTGGGCGGCCGGTCTCCCAGGCGGACCTCGCTTCTGAGTTCGAGGCCATGGCGGGTAACGAACCGGTTCCCTCGGTGCGCTGCGAGTGGCTCGAAGGGGGCCCATTCGCTGCACAGGCCCCGCTGCGCGAGGCGGGGGCTACCGTCCCCGTCATCATGAGCGAGGATCTTCAGCGATGCTTGGATGCATCGGGCAAGCCCATCCAGAAGCAGGTCAGCCGGTACAGCATCCCCATGCCATTGAGACCTGTAGCCCAGGAACTCCAGGGATGGAGAAGTCTCGGGTTTGCGTTCGCCGCTCCAGAAGGCCAGATTGAATATGACGAGCAGAGAGGTGCAAAATGGGCAAAACGGTGAAAGGGGAAATGGGGGCGAGGGCCGGGCCTGGCTCCCTGAAAATTTCTTTGTCCGATCCCGGGATGACGGCTCTCCACAAGGCAGGCCTCGCCGGGCTTTGGATGAGCCTGAGAGCCCTCGAAAAGGATAGCTCGGCCATGGACAGGCTGGCCGCTCACGGGGCCGCATGGAAGCTCGACAAGAAATCAGTGGAGCTTATATGGACGAAAAACGCCCAGGCCTTCTTCGATGACCTGTTGAAACTGAGCTTCGGGATAGACGGGCACGGCTTCTTCAGCTTCCCCGCCTTGGGAGACCCGGCGCAACACCCCCAGCATGCAGTGGTCCTGCAGAAGGCGGTCTTGGGCTCCTTTCTTCAGCACGGGCGGACCAGAAAAAGTGACCCCCCGATGAGCCAGAAGGGTTCTGCCAGCTATGAGATAGATGACCAGCCGGTCGCCGTGTCATTCCCGAGGGTCTACAGCTACGCCCACCAGAGCCCCGATTTCGATCCCGCCGGATCCAACAATCTGGCAGGCTGGCTCATGCCCGGTGGGGCCGTGAGACACGTCGGCCTGGGCAACAGCACGGACCTGGTGGACTCCCCGGGAAACGCCTTAGCCCTTCGGTACGCTGTTGTCGGGGTCATCTATTTCGAGATTCGCAAGCGCAAGAAAAAAGGGGGAATCCGTCCTGCCTACGCTCTGGTCCTCCCTGAGATAACCGATTTTGAGAAGTACGCTCGGGCCCGGGAGACCTTCGTCCGGGCTGGCGTCCAGCAACTGCTGGTTGCCGGGGCAGCGGACGCGGGCATGCGCGTCCTTTCGCACCTGCGCGCCGCTCACCTGCTGGATGATCTGAATGCGGCATCCTGCCGGGTCATCTCTTTCGGCGTCGTCCCCTGGTCCACCCAGCAGAAGACCCGCGTGCACCTGGCCACGGTGAGGGCCGGTTCCGACGAGGGCCTGAGGCTCTACGACCTCTGTCTGCGCTGTTTCGCTCCGAGGCTGGTCCGGCCCGCCGACGGCTCCCCTTTTTGGGATGTCCCTCAGGTACCGGACCTGGTCGCGGGCAACCTCGCGGCGGGGAAGCGATGGTGGGAGGACTTTTCGGACCTCCTATCGGACGGCGAGGCCAGGGACCACATCCTTGGCTACCTCCGCAACAAGAAAACGGGCCATCTAGACCGGATGGTCCTTGGCGAGAGAGGAGGACTGGCGCAGATGGTGGACAACCAGAAGGCCATGCCGGACGGCGTGGAGAAAACTTTCGTGGCGGCCTGCCACGAGGCGTGGCGCAGGCGAATGGGGCGGCTGGGCGAGCGCGCCCAAAGAGAGGGGGCCTCCTTCGAAGCCCTGGTCTCCCGCGAGTTCGAGCGGATGCGTGTTTCCTTTTCGCGGTGCAAGAACGCGACAGACCTAAGGGCGGCCGTGACGGACTTCTGGGTTCGGTCGGGCTCGCTCCCTGCCCTCCAGGACAACTGGCAAGGTGCCCTGAGCCTCATGGACGAGAAGAACTGGAAAACCGGCCGCGACTTGGCCCTGCTGGCCTTCGCCAGCTACAAGCCCGCAACCAAACCGGAAGAGCAAGCCCTGGCCCAGGTTGGCGTGACGGACGGGGCGGAGGAGGACTGAGATGAGCAAGCACCTGTTCGGACTGATCGTCACCTCGCAGGGAGCCGCTGCGAACAACCGGGGCGAGAACGAGGGCAACATCACCACGCTCCAGAAGATTCTCTGGAACGGTGAGGTTCATACCACCGTCTCCGCCGAGGCCATCCGCTGGGCCATGCGGTACTACTGGCAGAAGGAACTGGGGGCCGATAAGGTGAACCGTCTCTGGGACGAGAAGGCCAACGACCACAAGTTCCAGGACCAGAAGTGGCTCGCCTGGACCGACCCGGAGGGCAAGGTCAAGGGAGACCATGTCGTCTACATCGATGACGACGTTCTGGGCTTCATGCTCGCGGAGGCCGGAAAGGCCGAGGGTAATGAAGAAGAGGGCGGAAAGAAAAAGAAAGTGAAAGGTACCTGCGACAAGCGCCGGGGGCCCATGGAGGTTACCCGCGCCCTCTCCCTCACGCCCTTCGCGGGGGACATCACCTTCAACGCCAAGAGCGGCCAGAAGGGGCGCACGAGCCTTTATGGCACAGAGGTCCACGCCACCCGATACCAGTACGGGTTCGGCTTGACCCCCGAGAGCCTCGAGGTGAAGGACCACGCCCTTGATGTGGTGGACGCCGTGGTGAATCTGAGCGAGGTGGCCGGGAACCAGGCCCGCTTCCTCTACGACTTCAGCCCCGACTCGGTCATCTTCCGGTGGACCGACGACTTCGCCCCCAGGATGCTCTATGGCTTCGAGGCGGATGGCTCGGGCCTCTCCATGGCCAAGGTCCTCGACCGCGTCCGGGCCGGCGACATTAAGCCCGGAGAACTCGTCGTGGGAGGCTCGATTGCCCAGACAGCTCAGGGACAGGAACTGAAGGCCCTCGGGGCGAGCGTTTACCCCGGCGTGAAGAGCGCCGCCGACGAGGTGAAGGCGCGCCTGAAGAAGCATCTTGGAAGCTAGGAGGCCGTCATGGACGGCGTGAAATTGTTGGTCTCGGTGCCCCTGGCCTCATTCAGGGTGGCCCAGGCTCGGGAGTACTGGGAGACCTATCCCATCCCCCCTCCCAGCACGCTTTACGGGATGCTTCTCTCGCTCGTGGGTGAGGAAAACCGCCTGGTTCACCAGGGCGCAGAGCTGGCGGTGGCGTTGATGTCCAAGCCGCAGCGCTCCGTCGTCCTGAGGACCCTCTGGCGCGTCAAGAACTCGAAGGACGGACCGGGGCAGAAGAGCAACAAGCGCCCGGACTTCCAGGAGATCATCGGCCCCGTGAACCTCTGCATGTTCATCAGGAAAGGTCAGAGAGAGCAGGCCGACCCCTGCCTGGCCAAACGGGTGCAGGCCGCGCTGGCCGCCCCGGGTTCCATCTCACGGTTCGGGGCCCTTTCGCTGGGTGAGAGCACCTTCCTTGTGGACGAGGTGAAGCTCTGGCCCGAAGCCATGATGCAGGAAGGACGTTGGCTCGTGGCCGACCCCGAGGGTGACATGAGCCTCCCCGTCTGGCCCGACCATGTGGGGGCCAAAACATCGTGGGGTCAATATCGCTTGGAGGAAAAGGGCGCGATGACAGTCCCGCCCCAGGGAGCTTGGACGGTAGTTAGTACCTAATCCGAGGTCAGCGAATGGCCGAAGCCTCCATCCCACCTCTCCGCGTGATGTCGCTTCACGCCCTTATGTACTGCGAGCGGCTCTTCTATCTCGAAGAGGTTGAGGAAATTCGGGTGGCGGATGAAGCGGTGTTCGCGGGACGGGCGCTCCACGAAGCAATTGAAGATGCTGGCGAAGGGCCCGTGGAAACCCAAGTACTGGAAAGTGAACGGTTGGGCCTGCGCGGAAAGGTGGACTGTATCCGGATGAGGGATGGGGCCGTCATCCCGTACGAACACAAGCGCGGAAGATCCCACAAAGGGGAGAGTGGGGCCGAGGCGTGGAAGACTGACCGTGTGCAGGCACTTGCTTACGGCATTTTGGTGAGGGAGTGCCTTGAAGCAACGGTGCCGGAGGTTCGTATTCGGTACCACGAGGACAACACCCTGATTCGCCTTGCCATGACCGAAGAGGCGGAAGGTGAAGTTCTATCCACCATCAAGAGGGCCAGGGAACTTCAGGCCTCACTGAAACGACCACCAGTGGCCAGCAACGAACATCTGTGCGTACGATGCTCCTTGGCACCCGTCTGCTTACCCGAGGAGGAGCGCCTGGCAGAGGACTCCGGGTGGGATCCTATCCGCCTCTTTCCTCCGGACCCCGACAAGGTAATCCTCCACGTTTTGACACCGGGAGCCAAGGTTGGTCGCTCCGGTGATTCCCTGACTGTGGCCATCCCTCACGAAAAGGTCACGGATTATGGTGCAGAAACGATCGCCTCGGTCGTTCTCCATGGGAATGCGCAAATTTCCACTCAGGCCCTCGGCATGTGTGCCGAAAAAGACATCGGCGTCCACTGGATCACCGGAGGCGGGCGATACTTAGGGTGCTTCATGCCAGGTGCTGGTGGCGTGCAGCGGAGGATCCGGCAATTTGAGGCGCTGTCGGACGAGAACCGCCGTTTGTCCCTGTCGAAAAGGCTCGTGTCCACAAAGCTATCAACCCAACTCCGCTTCCTCCTGCGAGCCACTCGCGGGCGAGACAGAGAGGCCTTCGGATTGAAGCAGGTCGTAGGCACATTCAAGGATCTTCTCCAGCGCATCCCAACGGCATCCGACACGGAAACCTTGCGCGGTTTCGAAGGAGCAGGTGCCCACTCCTATTTCGGCGTTCTCGGAGGGCTCCTCCGCCCTGAAGTTCCGGAGGGGCTCAGGCCACAAGGAAGGAGCCGCAGACCTCCCATGGACCCCTTCAATGCGCTCCTCTCTTTCTGCTACGCGATGCTTTATAAGGATGTACTTGCCGCCATTTTATCTGTGGGCCTGGAGCCAGCTTTCGGATTCATGCACCAGCCCAGGTCGGCGGCGCATCCGCTGGCCCTAGATCTCATGGAATTGTTCCGTGTGCCACTCGTGGACATGGCTGTTCTGGCAAGTATGAACCGTCTTCAGTGGGATGAAAAGCGCGACTTCGTCAGGACCGGCAAAAAGGTGTGGCTCTCCGATTTCGGCCGCAGGATGGCTATTGATTTGTATGAGCGCAGGAAAGAAGAACATTGGAAGCATCCAGTGACGGGATATTCCCTCTCCTACGCCCGGCTTCTTGAACTGGAGGTTCGGCTCCTAGAAAAGGAATGGACCGGCAAGGCAGGGCTCTTCGCCCGTATGTCCATACGCTGATATGAGCGCCGATTCGAAGTGGTACCTCATCAGTTACGATGTGCGCGAACCCAAGCGGCTGCGTAGAACCATGAAGCTGCTCAAGAGCTTCGGCGAGCGGATTCAATACTCGGTCTTTCGAGTTCATTGCACCGGAAGGCAATTAGAGCGGCTCCACTGGGAACTGACACGAATCATGGAAGACGAGGACTTCTTGCTCATCGTTGGCCTGTGCCCCTCGTGCCATGCGAGAATCATTCAGAAAGGCGGCATCACCAGTTGGATTGAAGAAGAAGAACCATCCTACGTCATCGCCTGAACGTCATGGATCTCAGCCCGTGGCGCCGTGGAACGCGGACTTTCTGGTGCAAATGGAACAAAGCAAAGGAGATAGGACCAACGCGATCGAGGGGAGGTACATGAACGGCCTGAAAAGATTGCGGATAGAGCCTTGCACCAAGGTAGGGGGGCAGCGTGTGCTATCTGATCGCGCTGAAAAAGGCGGTGCATGATTCTTGGCCCTGAAAACAGCCTCACTGCAAGGCTCCCAAACGCGGGGGGTGAAGGTAGATCAGATGCCGAAAGGCGTTGAGCACTTAGCAGTGTTGCTAACACAAGTGCTAACAACTGGTGAAGGTAGATCAGATGCCGAAAGGCGTTGAGCACAAGTGGGAGGACGGCGTACTTGTGCCGAACCCGGAGTGAAGGTAGATCAGATGCCGAAAGGCGTTGAGCACCTATAGCCGTAGGAGGATGAGCATGATATCAACCTGTGAAGGTAGATCAGATGCCGAAAGGCGTTGAGCACTTAGTGATGGAGGTGAAGAAATGGACAGGAAATTGTGAAGGTAGATCAGATGCCGAAAGGCGTTGAGCACTGCCTCGCTCACATCCACAATGAGGCTCTTCTCCAGTGAAGGTAGATCAGATGCCGAAAGGCGTTGAGCACAGCGGCCTGACGTCGAGGAGGCCGGTGGTGGCGCGGTGAAGGTAGATCAGATGCCGAAAGGCGTTGAGCACACGTAAAGGAAGTTTTCCGCGCGCACAAGAAGGCCGTGAAGGTAGATCAGATGCCGAAAGGCGTTGAGCACAGCTCGGTTTATCCCGGGATGGGGATTGCCCCTTCGGTGAAGGTAGATCAGATGCCGAAAGGCGTTGAGCACTGGCACGCGCAATTGAGCCAGCCTTTCCAGTTTAGTGAAGGTAGATCAGATGCCGAAAGGCGTTGAGCACAAACCTGCCCAGGGTAAAGAGAAGAGATATTGGGCGTGAAGGTAGATCAGATGCCGAAAGGCGTTGAGCACTTCTTGCGCGGACGGTTGCGGTTCTTTAATGCAGAGTGAAGGTAGATCAGATGCCGAAAGGCGTTGAGCACCGATTTTATAATGCCAACTCGGCAGTCACTAGTTGTGAAGGTAGATCAGATGCCGAAAGGCGTTGAGCACAGAACGCGCCGATCGCCCAGGAATCAAGAGGTTCTGGTGAAGGTAGATCAGATGCCGAAAGGCGTTGAGCACTAGACCGCCTGTACTTAGTGTTTTCGTCGTCTACAGTGAAGGTAGATCAGATGCCGAAAGGCGTTGAGCACACTCTGGCGGAATTCTTCCGTGCCCTCCGGATCACAAGTGAAGGTAGATCAGATGCCGAAAGGCGTTGAGCACACCGTGGAGTCAATCCGGGTTTTGCGCTTGCTCAATGTGAAGGTAGATCAGATGCCGAAAGGCGTTGAGCACAGTTTATCCGCCTCGTAGACCGTAAATCTGTACTGTTAATCTTCTTCCGCATCATCTGAGTCCAGACGGGGTACGGGGAGGATTACGTTGTTGCTGGGCCCGAACCCAGGGCGCTCCTGTCCTCTCTTGGTCTCCCTTCTGGACGCTGCGGCCGACCAACGATATCTTGATGTGAGAGGAGCGGTAAAGCATCGTGGACAGGAGAATCCTTGAAAATCTCATCGTCGGCCTGGTCCGATCCGGAGCCCAGAGGTGGACCGACCGAGAACTCGCCGAGGAGACAGGTGAGTCCCTCGCCGACGTCCAGGCCGTTATCGATCGACTGGTGGGTAGCGGCCTGGTGATCCAAGTCGGGCAGGGCACCCGCCGGGTGCTACCCAGCGATCCTATGGGTTGAAGACGTCGTGGGCACTGGGATCCGGATGGGGGTCACCACGGCATTTCTACCATAGGACTGTGGTTGACCCCACACGATGTCGTAGGACGTATCGCTTACTCGCTTCTTCTCCTCGCCAGCTTTTCGATAAGCTCGCGATCGGCCTCTGGGAGTTGGGCCAGATATTGTTTGAAGGCCTCGGTCAGCAACTTGTAGACCGGGGCCTTGAGTACGCTCCCAGTCGCATCGAGGAGGGCTTTTATCTGAGGGTCGAGGTACAGAGTAACCCGTGGGTTCTCGGCCACCAATCGGCCTCGCTTCGCTGGCCTTCCTTTGTTCTCTATATCGCTGTGAATGCCCCCGTTTAGCGCCGGAGCCGGGGCCGATCGAGTGTCTGCTGGTGCTGGGTCATCCTTTGGCACGGCGTCACGGTCTTTCGTATCGGGTTTATCGTGCACAACTCTTATGACTCGGGCCTCGGATCCGTTTTGGCCCGTGCCCAGCGCACCGCCCTTTGGGATGCGGGCCGTTTGGGAATCCCCGGATTTGGCTCTGGACACTGCCAGCTTCTTGCCGGCAGTCTGCTTCCCTTTGCGATCATCTCGCTGCATTGGACGCACCATGGCTGTTCCCTCCTAATGCTATGTTACTATAATGCTATCAAGGGCCAGGAGTTGGCCCCTGGGATAGTACGCTAGAGATCTGAGGCAAAGGCCTTCGGGGCCGGTCAGGTGTGTCGAGGGCATGCACCTACGAGAACTTTGGGTCCTCTGGGTATCAACGCTCTCACTGGCCTCGGGCTCAAGCGCCATGATGATTCGGATGGATCCCTCGGTGTCCAAGCCGGACCTCCCACTCCAAATGTAGTGCCTTACATTATAATGTCAAGAGCATCTTAAGCTTCATACTGGTATAGTGTCGACTTAATTGTGACGCCGCACCGCCCGACTTCTGGAGAGGCTGTAGGTCGATGGTGAATCGGGGGGCCTAGGGGCTGTTTTCGGCTCAGGAGAGGGCAAGACCCTGGGGCCACATCCATCCGTTCCCCCTGCTTTGCCCCCCAACAAAGCTCAGCTCGCTGCCCCTGCAGGCACACTCAGCCGACCACTCCTTACTGAGAGGGCCTCCAGTTCTATCGTGGGCCTCCTCTTCAATGGAGGACCCAAGGAGGAGACGAACGAGGGGTTCTGGGTTCGCTGCGGGGGCCTAGGCGAGGCGTTCAGCCTTCCTAAGGAGATAGCTGTAGAAAGACGCCCTAGATTGGTTTCTTGAGTGACACGAAGTCTCTTCGATTCGGGTGGGGCCTGCTCTCTGCTGACAGAGACCTTTTTAAACTCTTTGCCCCTTGGTGGCCCACCTGTCGAAGCTTCGGAGATTGGATCAACGGTGGGCTGTCCCCCGTCTTCACCGGCGGCGGGCATAGTTGGGCTGGTGGGGCTACCGCCCGGCGGGGTGACTTTCTTGCTAGGAGCTGTTTTGGAGACCCCGGCCCCGGCTCCCGTCGGACGGGTCCTACTCTTTTGCTGCCTCGACTGACCATCTCGTTTCATGCTGCACCTCCTGAATGCTATACAAATATTAAAGCAATACTGGTATATTGCTAATACCTCTATAGTGTTATGCGTTGATTCCGCCAGACGGCTAACTGAGGCTCATGGGAAGATCCGGAGTGAATCTACAGCAGAAGGATCGCCCGCCTCTCCGCAGCTGCTTATTGCCTTCATTTCCCTCTAATAGAAGCTTGGGAGGAGAAGCCCTTTAGCTCTTTTCGGGTCACTTAAAAAAATGTCCTCACTCGTCCCTGGAAGCCCCTGGGCATGGACGCAGGAGCCCTTCAAGCTCTTGCGCCAATAGCTGGCGACTAACAACTTGGGCATCTTCGACCAGGGAGGGAGTGCCAGCCCCCGAGGCTCTGGTCAATCCCGGGTGTCTGTGACGATCGACAGTATGGGGGGCCGTCTTCAGGTCCAGAAACCTTCGCCGACGGAGCAGTAGCAACTTCTGCATGAAAGTGAGTGACTCCCGCCACTTGGCATAGTAGGCTCCTGCTCCCCGATACCTTCCAAACCTGCGCCTCGCGCTGGACTGGGATTCCTGGAACCACGCCACGAACCTAGGAGAGAGTGGTCCCCAACCTAAAACCTCCTGGATATGTGCCAGGCTACAACGCCCATGGAGGCATAGATCTGTTGCGGTGACCCAATCTGAAAGGCACACCAGGTTCATACGAAAGAGCTGATGCCAAGTTGTGATTCTCCGCCCGCACGGTGGTGGGGGGAGCGACCTGAGTGAGTTGGAGTATGGCCGTCCCAAGTTGGGACGAGTTTTGAGGGCCCGTCTGCCATTTCTCCTATAGGCAGAGTGCCATCGCCGCACGGACCTAACGCTCACGCCTAGCTGGAGGGCAACCTCCCTATTGGAGTACCCGGTATGGAGAAGATCTATGGCCCGATTCCTTCGCTTCTCAAGAAGTTCCGGGCGGCCTGTCGGTCTCATGGGTAGCCTCCGCCTTTATTATCCAGCTGCCGAAAGGAGGAAAGTAGGGTTGCTGTTCCGAGGACTCTGCTATCTGGATGCTCCTGGTCAGTCAAGATCCCAAGATTTTCCCTTTAGTCGTCTCGTCTTTCCCTGGCTCCGTGCGGCGGGGATGTGCTAGGCTCGGGCCATAGTGCAAATCGGGGAGCAAAATATAGGGCCCTTAGTTTCTCTGGCCTTCTCTGATGTCCCCGCTTGAAAAGTGTGTTGAAGGGTTCCCGGTTCTCCGCGATGACAAACGCTCCTTTTGGCAGAAGCCCTACAATTGCTTCAAGGAACGACACAAGCACCTCCTCCGTGGCTGGGGCGGTGAACACTCGAAATAGCTGTTGGCCACGCTCTGTCCAGGCCACAAAAAAGGTGATGGGGTGTGCGCGTCCCATGCCTTCCTTGTCGCTAGAAGAGGCACAATTTGCCGTCCCCGGAACACTGGACCCAATAAATGGATACTCCCTCACTGCCACCCAGCAGATTGGCATTCTAAGATCTTGAGCTTTCTTCCTGATATTCGGGAGAGTAAGAAGTTGCCAGCGAGCAAGCGGTTCTCTCCGGACGAGTGGCTTCCCTCGGCTCGTCCCCCAAAGGGCATCCCCTCTCGGCTCTTGATGTGGGGTGAATTTCGGAGGCGGGAGACGGGGGGGGGACAACCCCCAATGATGGAGATACTTGGTGATGGTGGATAGGACCACTTCAATCCTGTACATACTCCTAATCAACTCTTTGATGGCCCCACGAGTCCACCATTTATATGGAAGGCCTAGTTGATCTGGAGTGCAGTTTAGGATTCTCTCGATAACTTCCCCCTCTTGTTGTTTCGACAGTCTTCTTCCGGCACCCGGAGGACGTCCTTTTCTTTTGGGACCCATAGCATTGAGCCCCCCAGCCAAATACGACCTTACCCACATGGCAACAGTGTTCCTGCTCATTCCAAGTTGTTTCGCGATATCTGTTTTTGTCGTCCCCTCTTTCCACATCCGTATGGCGGTTAATCGTCGATCTAATATCTGAGCTGACGTGAGTGAGCGCGCCTCTCCGGCCACTCTCGACGCCTGCTTCAAACTTGGATGCTCAGTATTATCATGACTCATTTTCAAGCCTTTTCAACACATCTCTATTAGAGTCAGTATCATACAACAAATTTCATGCCTGCTTTACTCATGCAACTCAAGCAGTTGGAGACTGGAGCCTCCAAGATGGAGAGAAGGAGGTCCCATGAAGACGCCATCACCAAGTAAGGAAGATTCCCGTGACCCACTGCTCAATGTGAGGGACGCCGCAAAGTTCCTGAACATGTCCCAAACGGCGGTCTACGCGGCTTTAGAGCGACATGAACTGCCTCATCTTAGGTTATCCCGACGTCGGATCAGATTTCGGCTGAAGGATCTGGACCGCTGGCTGGAGGCCCGGACCATTGATCCCGACTGATCAAATCATGCGCAGCGGTGTGAAGTTCGGACGTAGCCAGGAGATGCGTTCCAACCCAAGAAGGTCCACCTAAAGTTGCAAATGGAAGGAAACCTGAATCAGCTGCATAGGAGCAAGAAAATGGAATCAATAAAGCACAAGAAGGTCAAGAAGGTGTGGTTCCGCAAAAGACCGAATGACTCGTCCTATATCGAGCCGACCTCAAACCCAGGTAGCGCTGAGGCGCTTGCTGAGGAGGAGGCGACGCTGTTCTTGGCCAGTTTCATGACATGTGATGGCACTCTCGGGCCAGAGGCGTCTCTCGTTCTTTGGACAAAACAGGATCGCCTGAGCCAATGGATGGGGAATCAAGGGCCGGATGAAATCGCAAGAAAGGCGATCGAACTGGCTCGGAGCCAAGATGTATACCTCTGCGTTGCCTTACAAAACCAGGAGCTGGCTTTGCGGCGGGCCCGAGAACTGGGGAAGGCCGAAGACCTGGAGCGCATTAGGGGTACTGCGGAGACAACCGTTGCCATCTTCGGCTTCGTCGCGGACATCGACGTGGCCCATCCGTGTCACAAAGAGAAGAATCTTCCCCCGACATACGAAGAAGCCTTGAAACTCTTGAAGGCTTACGCCCTTCCTCCCACGTTTGTGCTCGACAGCGGCCATGGTTTGCAAGTGCTGTGGGTCTTTGATAAGCCGTGGATTTTTTCGGACGACGATGATCGACTACGTGCCGAGAGCATCTGTCAGGCTCATTGGAAATTGCTCTCGCAAGCTGCTACCGCAAAGGGCTGGAGAATAGATCCGACTTCCAGCCTGGCCCAGATGGTCAGAATCCCCGGGACAACTAACCGCAAGGTCTCTGAAGAGGTTAGGCCGGTACGAGTCCTCGAACACGATCGAGATCACGTTTACCCACTCATTGAGCATATCAAGGTCCTCGACCAAAGCAAGGGACAAGAAGCGAATAGCACCCCTGAACTCGTAACAGGTGAGTCTGGGCAACCACTTCCCAAGGAGCTACTGGAGGGGTGCGCTTGGTTCAAGCACTGCTGGGACGACTCACGAAGTCTACCTGAGCCTGAGTGGTACGCCGCCCTGTCCATCCTAGTCCGTCTTCCCGACGGAGAAGCGCTCTGTCACTCAGTCAGCGTGAATTACCCTGGGTATTCCCAGGAAGAAACCCAGCAGAAACTCGAACACGCCCGCGCGTCTGCTGGGCCCCGGACCTGCCGGAGCATAGCAGCAAAACTGGGGGGCTACGATAGGTACTGCTCGAACTGCCCGCACTGGAAACGTATCACTAGCCCCATACAGGTGGTTGCACCGACGCAAACATCCAGCATGTGGGAGCCCCCACAGCCATTGCCCGTAGGTCCCAAGCTTCCTGAGTTCCCCCTGGAGGCACTCCCCGACGGACTGGCCCAGTATGTCAGGCAAACCGCGGCAGCCATCGATGTGAGCCCCGACCTTCCTGCCATGTTGGCTCTGGGAACGTTTGCGTTTGCAGCCTCCCGCTTCTTCCGCGTAAGGGTGAGGAGCGGTCATCAGGAGGCTCTCTGCATCTGGGTGCTGGTCGTTCTCTCGTCGGGTGAGCGCAAGACGGCCACCTTCAAGGAAATGACTCAGCCACTTGTGGAGTTCGAGGCAAAATTGCGTGAAATACAAGGTCCCAAGATCCAGCAACTGAAGGAAAGGCGGGCTATTGAGGACCTCAAAATCAAGCACCTTCGGGAGCAGATCGCCAAAGCTCCTAAGGGCCAGGCTGAGACGTTGCAAAACGAACTCCTTCAGTTGGTCGGACACCGGACAGAGGTCCCTGAGTACCCCAAGCTCTGGGTGAGCGATGTAACCCCAGAGCGCGTTCCAGGAGTTCTAGCTACCCAGGGTGGGAGGATTGCTGTACTGGATCCTGAGGGAGGCGAGGTATTCGATCAACTCTGCGGTCGGTACTCTGCTCAGGGCAAATCCAACCTGGACGCCTGGCTGAAGGCCCACGACGAGGAGAGTGTCCGCGTGGATCGGGTCGGGCGAGACCCGGTCGATATCGATAGGCCCTCGCTGACGGCGATTCTGACTGCACAGCCCATCGTGGTCGAGGAGATCTCTGTCCGCCCCGAGTTACGAGGCCGGGGATTTCTGGCGCGGCTGGCGCTTTCGTTTCCCAGCAGTCGGGTGGGCAAGAGAATCATTGATGTTGGCTCCCACAAGAGGATCTCGGCGGACCTTCGTAAAGCATACCGGCAGGCTGTCTGCAATATCCTGGAGGTGACCTGCACGGAGTCCGATACACCAAGAGTCCTCGCGCTATCCGTTCCAGCGCTTCAGTCCTGGTTGGAAATGGCCAACCAGGTTGAGCGAGCTCAGGCCGATGGAGGAGAGCTAGCCCCCATCCGGGATTGGGCCTCCAAGCTGGCAGGGCTAGTCGCCCGAATCGCTGGCGTGCTGCATGTTATCCGGCACGCCTACCAGCTACCATGCGAGGGGATTTCTGTCGATTCTGTCGACGAGAGTCTAGAGGGGCCCAGCGATGTGGATGCGCAATGGACCTCTCCCATCTCCAAGGAGACTATGGAGGGAGCAATCCAGATCGGGTTGTACCTGCTCGAACATGCTCGCCACTTTTTCAAACATCCCCAATCCAATCCCTCCTTGCACCAGGCTGAGCGGCTCTTAGTCTGGCTGGGGGAGAATCGTCCAGTGAGTTTCTCTCGCCGAGACTACCAGCGTTCCATCTCCAGAGGAGGAGACCCTCGCCTGATCACCGAAGCCTTGCAAATTCTAGAGGACCACGGATTCATCAGGCTGCATCCAATGCCTCCCAAAAAGGAAAAAGGAAGACCAGAAGGAATGAGATACGATGTTAATCCCCTGTTTTATCGACAGGTCGACAAAATCGACAAAAAGGAAGGGGAGAAGGGTTTCTCTCTTGGAGAACCTGGCGGGGTTTGCCTGAGGACAGGGCGGACCGCCAGGGGCGGTGAGCCAGCACCGACACCCAGCGGCGAGCTAATGAGACCTGTCGACGAAGGCGACAGCCACCGCCCTGCACCAGCCTTGAGGACACTGAGGGTTGTTCACACGAAGGATCCCTCGGAGCCGCGGAGTCCTTACGCAGGTCAAAAAGGAGAACGCTGAGATGACCCGAGCCCTACTGGAGTTGTACGCCGACCTACGAACTGCGGGAATCGAGATGCACGTGGTGGAGGGAGAGCTCCGGCTCACCCCTGCCCCAGAACCAGACTCGGCCCTTTGCCGCCGAGTGGAGGAGTTGAAGGGCGAACTGACAGCGCTCCTCGGGACATCCGATGCAGAGAGCCAGAGGCCCCACACCGAGCGCGAATCAGTGAGGCGTACCGTCAATTCGGGTACCCTCATCGGGTGGATAACATTGAAGGACGATGAAGAGCTCTGGTTCATTACAAGCAAATTCAAGCGCCAGTCCTACCTCAACATCAGGAAATTCGTTCGGTCCCCCAGAGGGGAGTTCGGCCCAACAAAGAAGGGGATTACCGTCAACACCGACCTAATCCCTGAGATCATGGCGTTGGTCCGACAGGCGGAGATGGAAATCCAACAATGAACAAGCTTGTAGGGGAAAAACGCAGCAAGGGTCCTTATACTTCCTCCAAGACACCCCCAACGGGAGGCGATGCCCGTTGGGGGGTGCTCGGAGCGAGAGGAGGTGCCTTGCGCGAAAAGGGAATCAAGAGGCTTCCTGATGGGCGGTGGCAGTTCAGCTGGTGTTTTCGCGGCCGCTATCACCGACGGATCGTGCC
>Ga0207433_10004249_pt1 | contig 26524 bp, 23 predicted proteins | sample YelNatPaOPGAMG01_FD_187559 | JGI IMG/M metagenome (GOLD analysis project Ga0207433, IMG submission 187559) | Hot spring thermophilic microbial communities from Obsidian Pool, Yellowstone National Park, USA - OP-RAMG-01 (SPAdes) (version 3) | ecosystem: Environmental > Aquatic > Thermal springs... | reverse complement strand
TGTCGGCTCTCCTCATAAAGGAACCGCTTTAGCCTACAAAGCTGTTGAGGGAGGCGAGCTTGAAAGAGATGATCCCTTGATGTGGCTGGGGCAAAAAATAATCTTGCAAATTTACAATAATGGCTTAAAAACAGATCGGCAAGTTATTAATTCACAACTGCCAATAGTTAAAGACCTGTTGCCGACAACCAATTATTTAATTGACTCTAACAACAAAGAAATCCCCCTTCAACTAATGCAGATCAGGAATGAGGTCTTGCCCAAATACAACTCCAGCTTTGAAAATATTTTTCCTTATTTAAAAACAATTATTGGTGAAAAAGGTGATACATTATCAGGCTATAAGGTTGGGCAACGAACAATCCTCGATCAGTTATTGGATAATTACCCTGACGGCAGACCAATAGGTTACATTCTTCAACCGGGAGATTTTACTATTACATCTACCAGCGCCGCTATAGGAAATGATCCTGCTGTTCTTAACCTTGATCATGGAGAAATTGTCTATAAGCCGGAGGGCATAAAGAAAATATTAACTAGCCTTAATATAGATTACGATGAATCTCAAATAACTGCCGGATCTAAAACAAATATATACCCTTCGCTTCTGTTCATCATGTTGTCGCCAGCGGAAATGGAAGTTTCTTTGGAAGATGAATCTTATCTAGAACAAAATGGTTTAATTTTTATAGACAGCGCTCAAACGGGGCTTTATACCTTAAAAGTTAAGGGTAAAAATAAGGGTCGTTACACGGTGCTCATCGGGCAAATCGGGGTTAATAATGACCAATGGAACAAAATTGAAGGAGAAATCACCAATGAAATTCCTTCATCGCAAATAGACATCTATTCTTTTAATTTTGATTCTCTATCACCGCAACCGTTCTATACAGCAATCGAAAATATAGATCTTCTCTTTAATGAACTAATTATTTATCTAACCGATATAAATAAAAATCTTAAAAATGATAACATCGACAATGCCTTAAAGTATTTATTCAAAGCAAAAACAAATTACCAAAATGAAGAATACTCTCAATTAAGGCTCAATCTCCTTTTTGTTCATAAGCATATTTTTAACGCCAGACATAATCTTGATGAATTTTCAAAAGCAAAATTGTTGTATGCGGCTGAGAAATTAGAGGCATTATTTGGAGCAGCCTTAAAAGGTAAAAAAGTTGATATTTCTAATAAAACTCTTGAAAAAGAATTGGACAAATATACCAAAATTATATCTAAAGTCCCCGATTTTCTTCTTGATAGAAAAAAAGAGGGTCTTAATGTGGAAAGAAACATTTCTGTTTTGCTTAAAATACAAGAAAGACTGAATTTAATTGGGGAATATATAAAAAATAATCAGTTAAGTTTTGCCGAAATTCTTCTAAATACTGTAGAAAAACTTACTCAGGAAGTTAGAGCTTTAAGTCAATAAGAGATTAATAAATCAAAAGCTAAAATTCTTCACTTGTATTAAGACAAAAATACCCTGTACAATAAATATTATTGTCACATAGATTGCATTTATGATTGAAAAAAGATTGACTTCACCAAATCGTTATCTTCCAGATTTGACGGATATAGGGAAAAAGTTGGTCTATATAGGTCGAGACTTGCATCTTCCTTTGGCGTCTCCACCCAAAGAATTATTAGCCTGCGAGCCACCTGTTATGAGTCCGCAACAAACTCGACAAACTCTTCATCGTTTTACCTCTGATATAGAGATTGACTTGACCGATAAAGTAATCGCTTCATTGGAGGAGTTGATTGGAATGAGAGTGTTTAAAAAACGTGATCTTAAAATCCCTAATCTTCATGAAGAAAGATTGATCGAACCTTTTGGTAATAACTATCTCCCTCGAGTGAAACAAATAGTTGCGTTACTGCCCGCTTATTTAAACCAGCTTCCGATTGGCGACAACTTCGAATACATGGAAAATAGTCATGAAAAAAGATCTCAATTTATAACAGCAGTATGGTCTTCAGGCGAATCAGAGTTAATCAAGATTTTTAATCAGGTTTACCATGATAATAATCAGTTTAGATCGAGAAACAAAATGGGCGCTTCTCTTACGCTTATGGAACTCTTAGCCGAAAATTGCCAAAAAAGCGGCCAACACGATCTTGCCCAGTATATAACAGAAAGATATAATCCGCTGTTTTCTAGAGTAAGCGGAAAAAAAGTAGATGAAGGATTGGGCTATAACCAAGTTAAAGGTTATGCTGAAAAAATTGAACTTGTCTGGGATATAGAAGATGCGATTATTGACATTTTAAGGCTTTTGGCTTGATTGTTCATCGTCTTTTGATTTAATAAACTCACATCGTCCATTAAGCCGCGCATCTTTCAAAGGACAATCGGCTCTTCTTTCACTGATACCGTTTCGCATCATTATTGCTCTTAGTTCACCGCTTTGAGCAAAGTATATCAGACAGGCAGCTTGAGGAAGCCAGCCTTCACCATATATTTTTAAGTGTTGGCAAAATTCTCTTTTTTCGTTTTTCATATTTGATTTTCTTCAATTTAATGTTTCACGCTTAAAAAGTTTAATCTTATTAATTGCGAAAATAATGAAAAAAAAGTAAGAAAGCGGTAAGGAAAAAACCATTTGTTTAACCTTAAAGTTCCCTACATAAAAAAATCAAGCAACAAGAGAGTTTGCTTTTGTGCAAACAAAATAATTACTGAACTTAAAAATTCCGCTTGGTTCAAAAAATACCCAGCGAGGCTTGTTTAGACAATTTAAATCGGGCTCAAGTCGGTAAGCTTCCCTTTTGAGTAAATCTTTGGCCAACTCATGCCTGCTGATCGTCTGTCGAGCCGCGCTTCCAATAATTTGTGAAATCCTATCGTCATTAAAACCAAGTCCTGTATATAAAATCTGCTCATTGCCAATTAGCGGCATATTACCGGTTGCAAAAGCATATGAGTTCAAAGCTTCTTCCAAAGCGACAGTCGCTCTGTCTGCCAAAACTCTGTCCGTAATCATCAATCGCATCAAGTTCGGCTCATTGATAATTGTTGCCGATCTAAAGATAAAATCTTTTAGTTTTGGATAGTATTCTTCATGACTTAATAATTTTTGAAATAAATGAAGATATCCTTCATGAGTAGATAGTCTGATATTGCATACACCCATGCCTCTGTCGCCGATTAAGGAACAAGTTATGCTTGGCCCATACATGTCGGGCGCAAACACCAGTTTTTTATAATTGCATATTTTTGCCGACTCATATCCCTTAGCTTCGTCAAACAGGATCAAATCTACATATTCGTCAGCAAGTTTTTGAGACATATTTTTTTCTTTAAGGCGCAACCATGCAGAATTGGCCTTATTATTTACATAACAAATGTCGACTAATTGGCTGATGATTTCACTGCGGGTTAATAAACCTCTTCTGGCTTTAAACAAAAATTCACTTACTGATTCGTTGTATATCCAATCCACTGTTTTAAGAATATCAATATCCCCTACTTTCCATCTCAACAGATCGGCAGCTGCCCGATCTTGATCTGATCCTTCGATGATTTTAAATATGTGTTTGTCAGCTGATTTTTCCATTAGCTTTATTGTAATTACTGTAAAACTGGCAGGTAGTCTAAACATTATAATTAAGAAATTAGCAAGAAATATGTAAGAAAAATGTAAGATTTATGAGAAATCTTAGCGATCGCCGCGAGGCACTGACATTTCGATATAATTTCGCCTGTTTTCTGACGGACTTGACGGTCGAGGAAAAATGCGTCCGTTAGATGAAGAAGATTGATTTAGACGAGAAAGCACGCTAAGCGAAAATGGCTGATTCTCGAAGCGGGATACATATTCTACAAACTTGGGGTTGTAAAAAGGGTTTCTGCTTGCTCTGCCTATTTCCTGCATCAATTTAATCAATCTCTTTTGTTCCGTCAAAAGATACTCATTTAGCAAATCTTCTTTACGACAATAATAGTCGCCGTTGCGAAGCAAGACCAAACCCAACCTACCTTCCAATTCGCTTATTTTCAGATCAAAGACATTCCCATTTAATTTTTCACGGCCTATATTCAATCTTGCCATCTCCATGGTCTTAAGCAAATTGGATTCAATGTTTCCAACACGCATAACAAGGCTTGATCCGTCGGTTGCATATCGGAATGATCTGGAAGGAAGAAGTAAGGTGGTATATCTAATGTAGTAAGTAGAATCTATAAGATCGCCGATCAAGCAAGGCCGCGGCCTTAGAGCTTCCGACGCCCTAGTGAAGTCTGCATATTGCAAGCTTGCCCCAACTTCCCTTAAATCTACCATTTACCATATTATACAATATACTATAAGGCATGTAAATATAAGGTATTTGACTAGTTATCTCAGTCAAACAGAAGCAGCTGGCAAGCTTTTTTTATGAATTTAAACAGAGCTTTTTCTTCTAATTGTCTAATCCTTTCGGCCGAAAGCTTGTATTTTCTTCCTATCTTGCTTAAAGTCTTGTGTTCCAGCCTTCGCAGTAAAATTTCCTTTTCCTTTTTATTCAACTCTTTGGATGAATTAACGATTGTCTTGAAATAAGCAATCGTTTGATTACCCATTTGCCTCTATTATATCAAAGTCTTTCAAAATCAAAAGCTTCAATCACTTAAGGACAATTATAAAATTGCTTCAAAAAATTTATAGGCCAAAATCCTCTTTTAAGATAAAGTGTCATAATAATTACAATTATCTCTTGACAAATTTATTTTGATCTGAGATAATCCAAACTAAAAGTTTCCAGAGATATGTATTTAATATCAGCAGATCAACTGGAGATATCAACCACCTAAGTCCCATTTTCGGGACAATGGTGGTTTTTTTATATTATGGGTTTTTGTTAATAGTTTTCTAGAAATTTGAAATAAGGAAAGGGGGTGAAAATAAAATAAATGAGAAAAATTCTTTTAAGCTTGGTTGCAATATCTATCGTTGGAGTATCTGCTGTTAGGGCAACAAGTGCTTATTTTACTGATGCCGTCACTATCAACAGCATGAATTTAGCAACTGGAATTTTAGACATTAACGATGTTTCAAACTCTTGGATGACTCATGTTTCTTTTGAAAATCTCAAACCTGGCGACTTAGTTAGAAAATGGGTTGTTCTACAAAATGCTGGCAATCTTGATATTGCTTCATTGAAAGTAAGTGCTGTTAATAAAAATGATCCAGACAAATTACTGGAACAACTTAAGGTAACTGTTTACGGAACGGTAGATGGTTATGATCAAGGTATTTATACACCTGATTGGGGCAAAGGTCAACCAATTAGTGATTGGTTGACAGAAGTTGATATTTTAGGAACAGCTGTATATAGAAATGCAACTGCAGGTCATGTTTTATCCCCAGGCAAAAAAGATACCATAATCATTGATTTCATTGTCCCAACTACGTTAGGCAATGAATGGCAAGGCAAAACCGCATCATTTGATCTTAGGTTTGATGCCGAACAATCACATACTGGATCAAATTATTATTGATTTGATCTCTGTTAGATCGTCTCTCTTGCTTGAGAGACGATCAATCAAGGGATTAAATTAATGATATGATAAAAAATAAACTTAAAAAATTACGAAATATACTTTCTTATGTGCCTTTTATAATTGTCGTTGGTTGTGCTTTTTTTGTCTGGTCTTCAAAATATCCTATTCCTGGAGGTTATAAATTTTTTACAGTCGATTCAGGAAGTATGGAGCCAAAAATAAGAACTGGAAGTTTGGTTATGGTTATGCGACGAAAAAATTACAATCTTGGCGATATTATCACTTTTAAAGTTCCGGGATCAAAAAATACAGTGACACATAGAATTATAGACATCATCGAAACCAATCATGATATTTATTATAAGGTAAAAGGTGATGCCAATAAAGTTAGTGATAGCAAACCTGTATTTATAGAAAACGTTATAGGCAAAGTTATTTTTGCAATACCCTATTTAGGGTTTCCAATTTCATTTGCTAAAACACTTCAAGGATTAATAGTTTTGATAGTAATTCCCTCAACGATTATCATCTACTCAGAGATATTATCTATTAAAAATGAAGTGGTTAAATTAATGATGAATAGAAGAAAAAAAAATTTATCCTTAAAAGAAAGAGTTGAAGTAAAAATCGGCGAAGAAATAATTGCCACCGAGAGAGATATTAAAAAAATTTTACATATCAGCAATGAGGAAAAAACTGCTTAAATTACTAATTTTGGCTTTGACATTATGCCCATTATTTATTGGAGATTCTGAATCGTATTTTACAGCTCGTAAAACAATTACCGGTAATGTTCTCTCAACAGGATGCTGGGCTGCTCCTTCAGTACCGGTTTTGTTATTTCCTGCAAACAATACTTATGTTAGGGCCAGGTCTGAATGGGACGTTAATCCTTATATGGATTGGGAAGATTCAACATCTTCTTGTCCCCTTACTCCCAACCAAATCACCTATCAATATGAATCGTATTATGATGAAAATCTAACCCAATTAGCTTACCGATCGGGTTGGCTTACCGAATCACGGATTCCTGCTTATGGCACACCAGAGGGGGTTTATTATTGGCATGTGAGAGCTAAAGACCGTCTCGGCAACGTGAGCGAATTTAGTTCTGCTTGGAAACTAGTAGTTGATAGAACGGCTCCACCAACTCCTCTACTTTATTCTCCAGGTAACAATACACAGTTTAATAGTTCATATCTTGATCAAACCTGGGAGCAAGTAAAAGATAATCTAAGTAGTGAGGTATATTATGATTATGAGAGTTATAACGATAATAGATTGACTTTGTTAAGATGGTCGGCCACTTTTACCAACAGCCATGACGGTAACGGCTGGAGAATTATTAAGCATGCGGAAGGGGCACCTAACGGTGATGTTTATTGGCGGGTTAGAGCGCGAGATGAAGCGGGCAATTTGAGTGGATGGAGTCAGGTTTGGTATTTTAGAATAGACAATTCATTATCCAACCCAACTTCTATATCACCTTCCCTGCCTACCACAAGCTTGGTGGTAATAAATGAAATTTTATCTAATCCTTTGGGAAACGATGACGCATTAAAACCCGGAGGCGAATGGGTTGAGCTTTATAATAAAGGCGATATTAATTTTGATGTTAATGGATGGAAATTGTGCGATACTTCCACTCGTTGTATTAATATAACCGCAAATCACACTAATCGAGGCGATGCTATTGTTCCTGGTAAAGGATTTTTAGTGGTGTATCTTGATGGGCAATATTCTAACGGCTGGTTAAACAACACGAGCAGTGATGCGGTTTATCTTTATGATGGTTCGCAGAATCTAATTGATCAAGTTTCTTATTCTGCCAGTCAGGTTAAGGAAGGAAAATCTATTGCCCGATATCCAGACGGTTCAGATGCTTGGTTTGACCCAATTCCTACACCGGGAGAACCGAATATTTTAGAAGCTGATGGCGTCGAGCCGATGCAAAATTCGTCAATATATCCTGTTCCCACGCCTTGGTCTGTGAAAAATCCTCAAATTTGTCTCGAGCTTGCGAATGACGGCAAATCGGTCTCTTTTAAGGTAATGAATATTAAGGATTATGTAAAAATCGCCTACGAACTGACTTATAACTGCAATCTTGGCCCGCAAGGCATAATCGCCGAGCAAGAATTAAGTAGTCAAGATATTTTTGAAAGAAACTCTATTACTTTAGGCACTTGTTCGTCAGGGGGAACTTGCGTTTACCATAATAATGTTAGCAATCTCCAGCTTAGGGTTGATCTCACCGACAAAAACGGCAATCTATTCTCTCTGCAATCTAATCTATGAAAAAATTATTATCAGCTTTATCACTGGTGTTTGTCCTATTAATGACAGTTGTTTGTTCTGAAACTGTTTTTGCCCAGGACCTTAAAGTAACCTGTAGCGGCAACACCGGTTGTACTCCGGATGCGTCGGCGGCTTTATTTCCGTCAACTGAAATCTGGTATCCGGGAAAAAGTTTGTCAAAAATGATAACCATAGTCAATGATTCCGACGCCAATCCGCTGGCGGTGTCAACTAAGGCGCAAAATTTTATCTCTGACAATTCTCTTTGTCAAATGGATGAAAAGCAACTTATTTTATCAATCGTCAAAGTTAACCTTGCAGCACCAAACAGCCTTATTTGGTCAGGCTCGCTTTACCAGTTTTATCATTGGCCGACCAATATCAGCTTAACCAATTTGCCTATCGGTTCATCAAGCGATTTTGTTTATACAGTCTCTATGAGACAGGAAGCCGGTAACGAATGTCAGAATAAAGAAACAAATTTTGATCTTGTTTTGGGTTTTGAAGGCGATGTGCCTTCCGCTACAGTGACAACTTCCACCGGTCTTAGCGACTCTAAATGCACCGACAATCCTCCGGGAAGCGTTCCTGTCTTAACCGGAGCTGTTGCCGGAGTAAACAGCGTTACTTTGACCTGGACCGAAGCAAATGATCCGGTTTCCTATTATCTAGTCGCTTACGGCACTTCTTCTGGTGTCTATTCATTTGGCAACCCAAACGTAGGAGGAAAAGGAACGACCAGTTATACTGTTCACAACCTTTCAGGAGGGACAACATATTACTTTGTTGTCAGAGCTGGTAACGGCTGTGCTCCGGGAAGCTTTTCCAACGAACTTGCGGCAACACCGACAGGTGGATACATTTACGGAGCGGCAACAGGATTCTTGCCCAACATCATGGGAGAGGCGACCAAATCGGCTGAAACCGATGCTTCAAAGGTAAGCAACGGGTCAACCAAAGGCATCCTGACCGGATCCGACTGTTATGACTGTATCTGGCTTCCTTTTATCGTCGGAGAAATTCTGATCCTTTTATTTCTCTATTTCAAAGTGTTTAAAAAAAATTTAACCAAAAAACAGTTAATACTTAGTTTTTTAATTCCGGTGTTAATATATTTCTTGTTCATCTTTTCCAACAAGAAATGTTCTGTTAATTCATTGAATATCTTTTGTCGTTATTTTTTGTTTGTAGATCTTACCGGTTTCGTCTTTACTACTCTCCTTTGGCAAAAATACACCATCCTGTTCAAGCAAAAAAAGCGCAGAAAATAACCACTATTGACAAATAGCGCCTTGTGCTCTTACAAACTTCTTACCCACTTCTTGTTGTATTCTTAATCTGCCTAAGTACTATGAGATTATTGAAATTTTTAAGCGATTTTTAAAAGTTTTTTTACGACTATGAAAATCAACAAGAAAATTGCAAACAAAATTATCTGTTTTCTTTTCATTCTGACATACATATTTTCCTTTTCAGTTCTCCATACAATTATTGCCGAAGAGGCAATGCCTGACACCGAAGCGCTTAAATCTTCAATCAGACAAGACGCCGCTAACCAAACTAATAATATCGGCGCCAGCGCTACTACCAGTATCGTCAACACCGGAGACGATGTCAATGTTGATACAAGCGCTCAAAATAATACGAGGATTGAGGTTAATAATCAAAACACGGCCAACATCAACCAAAACGTCAATGCCGTTGCCAACACGGGCAATAATACTGCAAACAGAAATATCAGCTTCGGAGGTAATGCCGGAGTGATCACAACCGGCGATGCCGAAGTTAATGTTGGTCTTTTAGCTGAAGTCAATAAAAATGTTACTAAAATAGAGGAAAAGGTTGCCATTCCCACAGTTACACCTAAGGTGACCATTACTCCAACCGTCACTCCAACTGCAACGCCAACTCCATCAGTTGCCGGCGTGGCGGTCACTCCAACGGCTACCCCGACTCCTACAGCCGCAGCAGTTACTGTAACTCCGACTGCCGCCACACCAACGCCAACGGGAGCAGTTGCCGGCGTGGCGGTCACTCCAACGGTTACACCTGCTCCAGCAGTAGGTGGAGTCGCAGTGACCCAACTACCTGCGGCCGGATCAGAAAGCATCCTTCTTGGTCTAATTGATGCTTTCATGATCCTGTTTCTTGGAGTTATTTTCAAGAAAGCAAGTAAGACGGTTATAAATTCGTAAAATTAAAGATCATGCTGCTTGACAATTATAAATTATCAATTTGTTTTGAAAGGGGGTGAATACCATGAAAATTAAACTCTTTTTAATTCTTTTATCCGCCTTTGCTTTAATGTCGGTCAAGTCTGTTGCCGCTCAAGTTAACGACACCGAGGTTGTTAATAGCGGCGACAATGTTGAGATCAAAACCGAAGTCAATAAGAAAACAAATGTTGAAGTAAAAAATGAAAACACGGCCAACATCGATCAACAGGTGTTTGCTGTCGCCAATACCGGCGGCAATGTTGCTTCAAAAAATATCGGCAGCGGCGTCACCATTAACACCGGAGATGCCAAAGTTGATACCAAAATGCAAGTTGAAGCTAACACTAATAAAACCGTGATTGATGTCGGTCAAGATAATAAAGATGATTGCGCCGGTAACAAAACCGATGTTGTTAATACCGGTGATAATCTGAAAGTCAACACGCATCTTAAAACCGAAAATAAAGTTGACGTCAAAAATGAAAACTACGCTGACGTCCAACAAAAAGTGGTAGCTGTCGCCAATACCGGCTTAAACTTCGCCAAGGGCAATATTGCTGGCTCTGTCAGCGACTGCAACGATTGCGACCACTTTCAAGATGAAGGTGGCGGTATTGCAATCGAAACCGGAAACGCCGAGATTAAAACCAATTTGGGTGTAAAAGTCAATGAAAATATAACCAAAGTTGATGTCGGTAATAAAGGTGAGGACGGCAATGAAACCTGCGTCACCAATACCGGCGACGATGTATTTATTAATACAAACGTCGACCGTAAAACCGACGTCAAGGTTGAAAATAGCAATCAAGCCTTCATCGAACAGGATGTTTTTGCTATTGCCAATACCGGCTTGAATTTTGTTGAAGGCAACATTTCCGACCATCAAGGCGATTTATGCAACGATTGCGAGAGTGGCTGCGATTGCGGCGATTGCGATCGTTGTAAAGGAGATGGTGGCGAAGTTGCAATCAAGACCGGTGATGCCAAGATTGATACCAAGATGGAAATTGAGGCCAACAAAAATCTCACTTGGATAGATCTAGGCAAGAATAAGGATGACTATTTCCGCGATGATGATAAAGACGGAAAATGTGATCGTTGCGGTCATCCGAAAGACGAATGCACCTGCCAGAAGGATGATTGTTGCAATGGCAACGTCACCGACGTCGTCAATACCGGTGACTGCTTAAGGGTAGATACCAATGTCCGTGACGAAGAAAAAATAAATGTAAAGAACAACAATGAAGTCTGCGCGAAGCAGCACCTTTTTGATCTAGCCAATACCGGCATCAATTTCGCCAACAAAAATATCGGCGAAAGCAAACTTCATACAGGCTGTGCCGAAACTAAAGCTGATCTTCGCCTATTGGCTAATAAAAATTTTACCTCTCTTGGAGGATACATGTCGGACAATTTGGACAAATATTTTAACGATCTTTATTTTTAAATCCGTTACGATCAGCGAACTTCTGTTTAAATTTTCTGCACCCGGGGTTTCCTCCCCGGGTGCGCATTAAATTTATTTGCTACTAAACCTATGTTTGCACAAAAAAAACTTCCTTACTTGTTGGTTATCTTAATGATTTTTCGCTTAATCTTTCCTGTTATTAATTCAGCCACTCTTTTCGTCCCTGCCAAAGCTTGCGAGCAACAATCGCTTGACTCTGCCGATCTTGATGCTAATGCAATTATTCCTGATGCGGAAAATGATGTGATAACAAACGAGACGACCGAAGAAAATTTATTATCTTCGGATAGTTCACAGGAAACTGCCGAGAAAACTAAATTAGATAACAATGACTCCAATGTCCAAGAAGCCGAGATTGAAAATGTTTTAGAAGCAAACCTTTTCACCGGCAGTTCTTCTGCCGATCTTGATGAAGCCGTTATCGAAACTGGCGACGCCACTTTATCAGCCCAACTAGTTAATCTTGCCAATATTTTTGCTGTTGGAGATGATCTTCGGCCAATTATCATCAACTTGTCCGATGACAACACAGAAAACATCGACTTAAATCAAGATCAAAAGAATAACGAAAAACTTGACTTTATCAATCTTCCAACCAATACATCAGAATCACTCGACAAGATAAATGGTTTGAATTGGGTTAAGATTGGAAATCACATTTATTTACAGGTTTCCACAGGCGACAATATTGCCAGCGGTCAAGCAAGCTTGGTAAAAACAGGCAATATCTATATTTTGGCCGACTTAATTAACATTGCCAACTTTAATCTGATTGGCAAAAATTCGCTTTTTAGTATTGTCAACCTTCTTGCCGATCAAAGCGGCGATGTTCTTCTCCCTTACGAATTTGATTATCTTGATGATTTCTCCGCGCAATCATTGCCGAAGCAAACAAGCATAATATCATCAAATATTAACCAGGCATTGATAAGCAATTCGGTCAATTTATCTTCCAATACTGGTGAAAATAAAGTTCTTGATGAAGGCGAAATTTATGGCGGCCAATCAACAAGCTCAATCAATATCCTCGACATCGCCAACACCAATATCTCCGGTGATAACTGGCTATTCCTCCAAATTAATAACTTTGGCAATTGGAGCGGCGACCTCATTGGTTGGTGGGGCGAGTATTATAAAACCCCTTTTTTTACTTATGCTTGGGCAAAACTCGGTTACGATGATAATTCAAATCTCAATATAAATAATTTTAGCTATGCTTCTATTCAAAACTTCATAAACATTTCTACCAATACGGGAAGAAACAACATTGAATCGGGCATGATTTCCACCGGCGATATTAAAATCAACGTTAATATTTTTGATTTAATCAACTCCAATATCACCGGCAAAAATTGGTATTTCTCAACAATCAACATTTTTCATAATCTGGCGGGAAATATTGTTTTCCCCAGACCCGATCTGAAAGTTAATATCGAAGCAAGCAAAAAAGAGGCCTTAGCTGGGGAGGAAATTACTTATTATATCCACTATAAAAATCAAGGTAATCTTGCCGCCAAAAAAACGCGCCTCTTAAGCAGTTTTTCTGAAGGGACAATCTTTATGTCATCTAGCGGACAATTTGAAAACAATCAGGTTTGGTGGGATTTGGGAGAAGTTGCTCCCGGTCAAGAAGGCGTCTTGACCATTTCCGTCAAAATCGATCCCCATATCTCCTTGCCTTCAATTACAAGCAACGCATCTATCACTTCGCAGACTTTTGAAATTGATAAAAGTAATAACACAGCTGCTGCCACAGTTACCGTCATACTTCCAAAAAAGGAAGAAAACCTGCTAGAAAAGAAAGAGAGCGAAGAAATAAAAGAGAATTTTTTGACGGAAATCAATACAACAACTAGCGATTATGAAGAAGCCATTATCAACAAACAAAATAATGAAGTGCTGGCGAAAAAAACGGTTTATCCCAAAAAGGCCGAAAAGAAAAAAGACCAGGAGCTTTTATCTTTCATTCCTCTGTTCTTCTTTGTTGTCCTTTTACCACTAGCATATTTATTGAAAAGAAAAGACAAAAGCACTGATTAAACCGCCAGAAAACAACTATTTAGCTGTACCGTTGAAGTTTATGAACAAGCTGTTTATTAAATTATTATGGTAAAAGTAGAAGGCACAATTCTGTTTGGTGACCGATGAAGGACTTGCTCAACTGCCAGTTTACGATGCGTAGCGAGTACTACTGGCAGTTAGTCCCGACGTAGCATCGGGAAACCCTGATATAGTGGCCGATGAAGGACTTGAACCCTCAACCTCCTCAATGTGAATGAGGCGCTCTAACCAATTGAGCTAATCGGCCGATTGAGCCATAAGGTCATTTTTATTAATTTAATTATACTAAACTCCCTTGTTTTTTTGATCGATTTTGAATAAAATAAAATTATGATGAAGTTTATAAAAGGAATTATCGGTTTTGTAATGGATATCTTAGAAACAGTCGTTTTCGTCGGATCAATTTTTATTGTGATGTATCTTTTCATAGTCCAACCAAACCAAGTCAAAGGAGCATCAATGGAGCCGACTTTTTTGTCTGGAGACTATATCTTGACCAGCAAAATCACCTATAAACTTCGACCGATGGAAAGAGGCGATGTCATTGTCTTTAAGTCGCCCAAAAACCCTGATGTTGACTACATCAAAAGAATCATTGCCCTTCCTGGAGATAAAATCACTATCACAAACAGCCAAGTTTATGTCAATGATATTTTGATCAAAGAGCCTTATATTGGTTCGAGCACCAATCTTTGGGACGGCGGATATATGAAGGAGGGAGAAAGTGTAATTGTTCCTAAAGATACAATATTTGTCATGGGTGATAACCGTCAGCGTTCTTCTGATTCTCGCGAGTTCGGCCCAGTGCCGGTCAGTAGTGTCGTCGGGCTAGTTTTTTATCGCTATTTCCCAGCAACAAAAATAGGATTTATCAATAATCCTTTTCCTAAACTACCTAATCTTGAATCAAAACTGCCTCAACATACAACGCATTCAAATCTCTTTTATCCAATCACTTAAGCTTTCGGATCGTTTCTTGAATCGTAAACTCCCCTCCACAATTAGCTAAAACAGTCCCGGCCGATTATTTCGTTGATATTTAATTAAGAATTATATTAAGCTCCTTTTTTCAAATGGCAGCAGCGAAGACAATTCTTTACATCTATTGAAGTTAAGATTACCGTAATTTATCCATAATTTCTCTCAAAGCCGAAGAGGTTGTTTTAAGATTGCCTTTATACTCAAGTTCTAATCTGCCTTTAATCCGCGTTTGGACAATTTGTATTTTAAGATTTTTGTTTTTTTCCGTCATTTTTTTGATGAAATTTTCTTTTTCTTCTTCGGTAATCCTTTCTCCTCCTGGTTTAACTGAATAAAGGACTTCTCTTACCAAATCCTGCGTCTGGATGACTGTTAGATTGCCGGAAAGTATCTTTTCGTAAACTTCTATCATCTTTGATTCATTTTTGATCCGCGAAACAATAAATAGATGACTCAAAGAAACTAGTTTTGAATAGTACCCGTCAACGATAATCTCTGGTAAACGGTTGAGACGCAGGATATGACATATATAGGACTCTTTTACACCCAATGCTTTGGCCAAATCAATGATCCGCATCCCTTCTTCATCGATTAAATGCCGAAGCATTCGCGCTTTGTTAAACCAGTCATCATCATTCTTGATTTTTTCGATAGTTATTTCCGCGCTCTTTCTCATGTAATTATTCTATCAAAAAGGTGCAAAATTTATATTACTGATAAAGTACGAAGAGTTTAGATGACGGAAACGTATTTTTTCCCCTGTCTTTCTAAGAATTTAACCGTTCCCTCACGAAGGGCAACGATTGAGAAGTCTTTGGAAAGCATAGTGCCGACACCAGCCTTAACCTTAGTTCCTTTTTGGCGAATGATGATATACCCCGGCTTTACCGGTTGACCACCAAAAACTTTAACACCTAATCTTTTTGATCTTGAATCGCGATTGCCGCGAACCGCTTTTTGCGCTTTTGTATGTGCCATAAACTAAAAAATCCTAATTACTAATTGCTCTAATTTTCAAATGAAAAGTTAGGTATTGTCAGGTTGACTTATATTTCAATTATTCTTACTTTTGACAATTGATGCCGATATCCTCTTACTTTTCTATATCTGACTTTAGATTTGAATCGTCCAACTCTGATTTTATCACCCTTCAGGTTTTCTATCAGCTCGCCCTTTGTCTTGTCTTGAAGCAAAGGCCGGCCTATTTCAAGATTTTTTCCTTGATCCTCAAAAACAGCAAGTGTATCAAAAGAAACTTTAGCGCCTTTTTCAAGACCCAGATTATCAACAACCACTACATCTCCTTCTTTGACCAAATACTGTTTTCCACCAGTTCCGATAACGGCAAATTTTGTCATACTCTTAAAATTATACCTTAAAAAACGAAAACTTCAACCTGATTTATGGTATCAGAGCCATCCCAAACATAAGCGCAACAAGGGAAGAGCCACCGTATGAGATAAATGGCAATGCAATTCCCGCAATTGGCAGCAAACCTAAGTTCATTCCAATGTTGACTATAAACTGAAAAGTCAGATATGACAGAAAACCTATAAGATAAAGAAAGTTCTCCTTAGCTTCATCTTCACGCATATAATAAAATTTGAATACCTTTTTTATAAGTGCAAAAAAAATAATTGAATATAGAAGGATGACGAAAAATCCGCCAAGAAAGCCAAATTGTTCAACTAGCGAGGAAAAGGCAAAATCGGTGTGGTTTTCGGGAAGAAAATAGAGACGCGACTGCGTGCCCAAACCCAAACCACGGCCAAAAAATTTTCCTGAGCCAACGGTAATCATAGCCTGAATCATATTGTAGGCAGTTCCCTGCTGGTCTAATTGAGGCCAAATAAAACTAAGAATTCTTTCTTTTTGGTAAGGTTTGAGAATAAACCAACCGAAAGGAAGAGTTAATAAGCAGATCACTATCAGGTAAAGAAGATATTTTTTGGGAATATCGGAAAACAAAACCATAATTGCAAAGATGAAAGCTAATACTAAAGAATTGCCAAGATCCGGTTGTTTGAAAATGATGAAAAAAGGGATTGCAAAATATATAAGGCTTGTTAGAAAAACATGAAGCCGATTGAAATATTGGAGTCTATGGGAAAGATAAGAAGCCATAAACAAGATGAAGATCACTTTGAAAAACTCCGAACCTTGGAAGTTAAAAAAATAAAGATTAATCCAACGCTTTGATCCTTTGACCTCTAATCCAATAAGATAAGTAACAATAAGTATGGTGACAAAAAACCAATAGAAGGTGGCCGAGTTGATTTTAAAAAAATGTCTGCCAATCTTTCTGGAGGTTAGATATACGCCAAGGGCGATTAGAAAAAAGGTTAACTGGTTGAGAAATAAACCGGGCTTGATGCCGATAATGTTAAAAAACCCGAAAAGAAAAAGAAGGAAGGATGAAACGATAATGCTGATCATAAATTGATCTTCAGCTCGTTGCCGAGAATAATTTTTTCGGCAAGCACTCTTTTTTGGATATATCGAGAAAAGCTGGAAAACTCTTTGGGAATAGTCAGTTTTATCTTTTGCTCCGGTCTAACACCTTCTTTTTTCCTAAAACTCTGAACTGTCCTAACTAGATCTCTGACTCGACCCTCCAAGATAAGCTCGTCAGTAAGTTTCGTGTCGTAGACGACTGTTATTCCGTCACTCCCCTTTTCTTCTAAGCTAACTTTTTTGACGTTTAGTTCGCCGGCAATCAGATCCATATAATTAGAGAGGGCAATTTTTTTCTTGAATGATCCCTCCGGTACAGTTATCTTGACAAAAGATAGAGGTTGCCTCACTTTAATCTTAAGATCTTTTCTGACGCGATGACCAACTTCGGCAATTTTTCTTACAAGCTCCATGTCTTCGATGAGATTCGTGTCAATATCTTTTTTTGTTTTCGGCCAGAAGTCTAGATGGACAGACTCCTTTCCGGTCAAATTGGTATAAATTTCTTCAGTTAAAAACGGCATCATCGGCGAAAGAACTATGGAAAGATTGACAAGTATATAGAATAACGTTTGATAAAAATTCTTTTTGTCTTCTAAATCATCTGAACTTACCCAAACTCTTTCACGGCTTCGCCTGATGTACCACGTAGATAAATCGTTAACGAACCTTTCCGCCTCCAAAGCGCTATCTTTTGCATTATACTGTCTTAAATTATCCTCAATAAAATTCACTAACCAATTAAACCTATTAATTATCCACAGATCAAGTATGTTTGTTAATTTTAAATTAGTACTTGTAATTTTGACTTTTGACTTTTGAATTTTGAATTTATCCAGGTTGGCGTATTCTACAAAAAACCGATAAACGTTCCAAAGTACAAGATAAAATAAACGTCTAACCTCATCGGCTTTCTTGTAACCAAAGAGCATATTTTCCGCTGGATTTTGCCTCGCAAACATCCATCGCATCACGTCGACACCAATATTATTAGCTCCTTCGTTAAACTCAACCATATTACCCCAGCTTTTGTGCATCGGCCGACCGTCTTCTCCTAAAAGAGTCCCAAAGCCTAAAACTGTCTTAAAAGGATTGATGTTCTCAAGAACGGTTGCCATGGCAATCAAAGAATAGAACCAATTTTTGAACTGGCCGGGAAATGATTCGGTGATAAAATCCACGGGAAACCACTCCAGCCATGCTTTGCGATCAACCTGATACAAAGGTCTTCCTTGGTTGTTTTTTTTGATGGTCGAAAAGGGGACTATTCCTGCATCAAGCCAAGGATTGCCTACGTCGTCAATTCTTTTTACTTTTTCATTACATTGACTGCATCTGATCACCACCTCGTCAATATACGGTTTATGGGGCGAATGACCCTCAAATTTATCCCAACCAGCAACCGCTCTTTTTTTCAACTCTTCTTTTGACCCAATAACTTCAAAATTACCGCATTTTTTGCATTCATAAATCGGTAAAGCCAACCCCCAATAACGATTTTTTTTGCTGATGAGCCAATCATGCATATTTTTTAGCCAATCAAGCTCGCGTTCTAGCCCAAATTGAGGCATCCATTTAATTTTTTTTGCTACCGCCAACATTCTTTGTCTCAATGTTTTTGTATTCAAATTTTGACTTTTGGCTTTTGACTTTTGATTTTGCGATGGACGCAAATCCATTGCGATGTACCATTCATCTTCCACCTTCCAAACCAACTCTGTCTTACAGCGCCAACAAGCGGGATAGCGGTGAGTATAGTCCTCAATTCTAAAAACCCAGTTCTCTTTGTAATTTTTTTCTCTTTCAAGCATGTATTTGAAAATTATGTGAGGATCTTTTTTAGCGTTTTTTCCAGCTAAAAATCCCAAGTCGGGAAGATAATCGGCTCTATCGTCAATAACTGCAATCATCGGCAATCCATATTTTTTACCCAATTTAAAGTCCTCGGCTCCCGCACTGACTGCCGTATGAACCAATCCTGTGCCTTCGGCCGTTGTTATAGGAAGAATATTTTCATCTGTGGCTATCACTGTATGAAATTTGTCTGGATATGCTTTAGCGACCTTTTGAACAGCCGGAAGGTTGTCAAAAGGACCTTTATATTTCAAACCAACCAAGCTTTCACCCTTAACAGTTTTCACTACCCGCTTATATTCTTTTTGAAAAACAAAATCCACCAAATCCTTAGCCACCCAATAAAATTCACCTTTATTGCCTTCAACTAACGAATAATCCATCTTTTTATCAACGGCAACAGCGATATTGGCCGGTATCGTCCAAGGAGTGGTTGTCCACACCAAAAGATATTCATTCTTCTTGCCGACTATCGGTAGTTGAAAGATAATCGATTCATGAGTAACTTCTTTATAGTCTTCTGTCAACATTTCATGTTGTGAGATGGCTGTCTCACATCTTGGGCACCAAGGAACCGATTCCCTGCCTTTGTAAATCCAGCCGTTATCATAACAAGTTTTGAGGAAACGCCAAATCATATAATTATTGTCGTCGCTCATCGTGTAGTAAGAATGCTGCCAATCCATAAAATATCCTAGTCTTTTTGATTGTTCCGTCTGAACGCCTGAAAAATGTATTACTCTCTTTTTGCAGAGATCAACAAATTTAGCAATTGAGGCAAATTTATCTCCCGGAACAAGATTTTCAATGTCTTTTTTTGATTTTAGTTTCAGTTCTTTTTCCACCTCAACTTCAACCCACAAACCCTGACAATCGAAGCCGTTCTGAAAACGTTCCTTATATCCAAGAAGGTTAAAAAATTTTTGCCAGAGATCTTTATAGCTCCTGCCCCAAGCATGGTGGACACCCATCGGGTTGTTGGCGGTAATTGGCCCATCCTGAAAAGAAAATTTTTTTTTCGAGTTAATGTTTTTACGGATGTATTTATCAACAATTCCCGCGCTATACCAATGATTAAGCCATTTAATCTCCATTTCCGGAAATTTTATACTAAAAGGAATAGGTTTAAACATATTTCGAAATTATACCAAAAATTTTATGAGAATTTAATTCGTCGCTTGTTAGGAACTCCGTTGTTAGGAACTCCGGGAGTTCTAAAGAGCGCAACAACAATCTAAAGCAGACTTTTTCACAATTCTTTTCATTCTTCGTTCAAATACTTTATCTTTTCAAGAAACTTTTGGTAATCTGCATTATCTTGAATAAATTTCTTATATCGTAATTTATCATTGTCAAATAATATTAAAATCTCTTTACTGTTGCATAAATCATCTTTAAGATTATAAATATAGTTTTTTAAAGACGACCATTTAAAATTTATCAATTCGTTAATATTTTTTACAAAACCATTGGAATAAGGGTTCAAATGAATATATCTCGACAAATGTTTTAACTGCTCTTCTGTTCTTATCAATACTGCCTTAAATCTAGGAATAAACAATGGACCCTTTCTTTCTTCCTTAAGATTAAAAATTCTTGTAAATGAGTTAATAGTATTTGCTATGCATTTTACTATTCCGTTATCTAACCTTTGTTTTATAAGAAGATGGAAATGTGTGGGCATTAAACAATAAGAGATTATTTCTATTTGATAATATTTTTTTATATTTATTTTCTTTAGTATTTGCTCTCTCTTAACTTCATCTAAAGAGTTAAATTCTGAAAAACTTATCTTTGATTTAGACGACCTATAATACTTTAAAATTTGAAGAAACAGCTGACAATATTTTTCTTTTTTGAAAATTTCTTTTCCATCAATTGTTTTGTTATAAATATGATAAAAAGAATTATTAACCAGTAATTCTTCTCTTTTAGGCATAAATACTAATTTAAAGAGTATGCAAATAAGAATCAATGGATTATAATCTAAAAAAATTAAAAGTTAGGGCTACACAATAATCTCCAAAACTCCCGGAGTTATTTTTTTCGGAGGAAGGCGGGGACGTCAAAGGGATCATCGTCTAGAAACTCTTCTTCAATATCGGTCGCCTCAAGAGGAGACGGATTGGCTGGCGCCGACTGGGAACTTTCTTTATCTTGATCAAAAGTAATCGGAGCAATATTTTCCGAAGGCTCTTTTTTGAAACGAAGAAGTTTAAGGCGATTATTATCAAATTTTGTAGCTATGATGGTGATTTTCAGCTGGTCAATCATTTTTTCGTCAATCACCGCTCCAAAAATAATATCGGCATCAGGATCAACGGTTTTAGCTATAATTGAAGCAGCTTCGTCTATTTCGCTCATTGTCAAATCGGGACCGCCGACGATATTAAAAAGGACCCCTCTTGCCCCTTCAACAGAAACATCAAGAAGAGGTGAGGAAATAGCTTGCCTTATTGCGGTAATCCCTCTTTTGTCTCCGCTACCGATCCCGATCCCCATTAAAGCTGTGCCGGCACCACTCATAATCGTCTTCACGTCGGCAAAATCAACATTAATCAAACCGGGAGTAGTGATAAGTTCGGCTATCCCTTTTACTCCTTGGTGAAGAACCGAGTCGATTTTTTTGAAAGCATCTAGAATGGGCGTATTTTTATCAACCACCTGAAGTATTCTCTGGTTAGGAACCACAATTAGCGTATCAACTTTCTCTTTTAATCTTTGGATTCCTTCATCAGCAGCCAATCGTCTTTTGCTTCCTTCAAATTCAAATGGTTTTGTAACAACAGCCACTGTCAGGGCGCCGACTTCTTTTGCCACTTCAGCCACTACTGGAGAAGCGCCCGTTCCTGTCCCTCCGCCTTCACCGCATGTAATAAAAACCATATCAGCTCCAGAAAGCTCTTCTTTCAAATTTTCCCTTGACTCTTCAGCCGCCTGACGACCAATTTCCGGATCACCGCCAGAACCCAAACCTCTGGTCAGGTTTTCGCCTATCTGGACTTTTAAAGTTGCCTTGTTATTGAGAAGAGCTTGAGCATCAGTATTGATAACAACAAATTCAACTCCGGCTATCCCGCCTTCGCTGATCATAGACGACACTGCATTACCACCTCCGCCACCAACGCCGACAACTTTAATCTTTGCTGCCTGTCCTGCTTTCGGTTTTATCAACATATTGGTAATAATTTTAAACAATTACTCCTTCTGTTTTATTGCTTAATGCTCGTAATTTTGCTTTTATTATGGTATAAATTGGCGAAAAAAACTTTTGAATTTTTCTACCGGACTGCCAAAAGAAAAATCCTTGATGATTTTGTTGAAGTTTTTCCATCCTTCCTGCTCTCTAGTATTTTTTATTCCATATAATAATAATCCCACCGTTGTCGCATACTGTGGATCAAGAATCTCATCGGTCAATCCCGAAACGTTGCGAGGCGAACCCAACCTAATTGGCAAACCAATGACGCGCCTTCCTGTCTCTAGCATACTAACAGTCAGGGCGCCCCCACCGGTAATCACCAAACCCGAAGGAATGTTTTGAGCAAAACCGCTTTTCTCAATTTCGTCAAAAACAAGTTTGTATATTTCTTCAAGTCTTGGACCGATGATACCGTCAATTAATGTCTTAAGAGACATCTCGTCAACGTTTTCGTTAAGGTTCAGTTCGTTGAGATTAATAGAGATATTTCTTCTTTTGTTTTTGTCTTTTTCAGCTCCATAGACACGGCTTAAATAGAGTTTTATCTTCTCTGCCGAATCAAGAGACACCCGCAGTCCTACGGCTATATCATTGGTGATATGGCGAGCGCCGACAGGGATTGACGAAGAATACGATAAAGCTCCTTCAACATAAATGCAAATGTCAGTCTTTCCTCCTCCGATATCAATCAAAACTACGCCTAATTCTTTCTCTGTATCGGTCAAAACCGCTTCAGCCGAAGCCAGGCCGGCAAAAACAAACCCCAAGTTTTGAATATCAAGATAATTAAGACAGCGTTCAATATTTTTTAAATTAGTATGGGAAGCAGTAATGATATGGGTCTCCACTTCCAACCTCACTCCCGTCATCCCCACTGGATTTTTTATACCCGCCTGACCATCAACAATATAATCTCTAGGTGTCACTTCTATAATTTGTCTTGTTGTTGAAAGGGAAATCGCTCGTGCCGCCTCCACTACCCTGGCAACGTCGTCTTCGTTAATTTCTCCTTGGGGATTAGTGACAGCAACAATACCGTGAGAATTAAGAGAAGCAATGTGAGGTCCACCAACTGATACAAAAGCTTGAGAAATTTTGTGGCCAGCCATCCGTTCTGCCTTTTCCACACTTTCCTCAACCGCAGCGGTAATCTGTTCAATATCTATGATCAAACCCTTTTTAACCCCTCGGGAGGGAGTTGTGTTAAAACCTATGATTCTCAACTCGCCGTCTTCTTTCGGCAGTACGCCTGCAACGGTGGCGATTTTATAACTGCCGATGTCGATGCCGCAAATCAATTGCTCGCTCATAAGATTAATTCTAAACCCAAAGGTTAAAACGATTAGTTTTTAAAGACCGCAACTGGCTTGTCAAACCTCAAATCAAGCTTTAGAAACTCTTTACCTTCTATCTTAAATTGATGCATAATTTTTTCCAGTTCGTATTTTTGAACCTCAACACTTTTTTCTGTGGTAAACAATATCTCTCGCGTGCCCAATTTAAATCCTATCATATCCAACCCATTAATATCAATAATATCTATCGCTAGACCGAAATCAAAGGAATATTTTAATAAATCGAGAGCGACGGTAATATCTTTAAACTTAATCCAATCTCCAACCGTTTCTGCATAATAATCAAGTTTCTGGTAATAATTAATCACTGGCAAGTGTTCATCGTTTTTTTTCGATTTGGCTATAATTCTTCCTTGCGAAGATAAGATCAGAAAGCCGCCGTTAACCTGAAGAGCAACTAAAGGTTTGTCCACCTTGATGATTAATTTTACTTTTCGGGGATAAATTTTAATTAAGGAAATCTTATTAAATTCTGGATTTTCGTTAAGAATTTTTTCCGCAATTTCATCTTCTTTGATAAAAAAAATATTTTTATTGTTAATAAGCTCCAATCCTTTAATCAACCTTTTCTCTGTCAATCCTTCAATCTCTATTTCCTTAATTAAAAAACTGTCATAGATCCAATAAATCAAAAAAAAGAAAAGGGTGATCAATACGCCTGTCAAGATGATTTTAATCAATAGACGAACGAAAGATCGAGCAGCCAGCTCTAACTTGTTCAGGCCTAATGTTAGACTGACGCTTCTTTTTCTTTTGGGAAAAAAGGCTGAATTAAACTTTTTTGAGGATTTCTCCGGCAATGGTGGCAGAAGCATCTTTCAGGCAAAGATAATTTAATTTATGAAAATTCTTGCGATAGTCACTGATATTTTCCATCATTGTTTCGATCATTGTCAGGAGAGTTTGACTATCATCTTTTTGATTAAATATTCTGCCTGTTTTCGCTTTCTCAAAAATAAGAGCATGTTTCATCTGTTCGCCTCCAGCCGCCCAAGGAAGCGGAATAAACAAGGCTGGTTTTTTTAAGGCTAAGAGTTCAAAAAAAGTATTGGCACCGGCTCTTCCAACAACAAGGTCACTCAACGAATAAATATAACCTATTTCGTTATCGAAAAAATGCTTTCTTGGGTAATAATATTTTCCCAAATCTCCTAACTCGGCCTTGATTTTTAGCAGTTTTTCGTAATCTTGATATTCTTTTGTGTCTCCAACCTGATGTATAATATTATATTTTTTAAGAAGCTGGGGCAGAATTTTAATGATAAGAACGTTAAGGCTGTGCGATCCAAGAGAACCTCCGGTGATATAAATCGTCGGCCGCTTGACTTCAACAGAGATTGTTTTTCCTGTTTTGTCAAAGATTGATTCTCTTAAAGGGTTGCCGGTTATAATAGTTTTTCGAGGATTAAAATAATCTCTAGCTTCCTTGAAAGAAACAAAGATTTTTTTAGCAACCAAACCGATGATCCGATTGGCCAAACCGGGACTGATTGTTTGCTCATGGGTATAGACGGGGATACCAAAAATAAAAGCCCAGAAAGCAATCGGCAAAGCCAAATAACCGCCAAAAGATAAGATACAATTAGGCTTCTCTTTAGCCACCACCAACAATCCGTCCCAAAAACCAAGAGGCAACCTGAAAATCGCCCTTAAACTTGACCAGGAAAAAGAACGTGTTAGTCTACCCGCTCTTAAGGGAAAGAATTTTATTCCTCTTTTTGTTATTTCTTGATATTCTAGCGAAACAGTCTTTTCATGATCAAGAGCATACTTTCTTCCTGCAAAAATGATTTCTGTATTTTTAGGTGCAAACCTTTCAATTTCATCAATAACTGCCAAAGCCGGAGTAAGATGACCGCCGGTAACTAATATTTTCATGCATTTATTATAACGAACTTCTGAACTAATTTTCTTTCATCAAATTCTACTGTTGCTGGTATTTCTTCCTATATTAATAAGAATCCCAACTAGAGTAAAAGAAATGAGAAGACTCGATCCACCGTATGATAAGAAAGGCAAAGGTACCCCAGTCAACGGAATAAGATTAACAATACCGGCAAGATTGATGATCATTTGAAGATTGAAAAAAGCGAAAATTCCGGCTGCCAAAAGCTTGCCGAAACGATCGGGTGCAAGACAAACTACCTGATATATCCGATATATGAAATACATAAATATAACTATAACAATCAAACTGCCAACAAAACCTAATTCCTCGGCAAGGATGGCAAAGATCGAATCGGTATGAGCTTCGGGAAGGAATAGGTACTTTTGTCTTGAAGCACCCAAACCCTGCCCAAAAATTCCGCCATTGGCAAGGGAAATGAGTATTTGGTTGATATGATAAGTTATCCCCAAAGGATCACGCTTTGGATCAAAAAAGGCCAGTAAACGGTTGAATCGGTAAGGTGACATTTTAACCAAGAGAAAAAAAATGAAACCAGCAATAGGTAGAAAAAGATAAAGATACAAAAGTTCTATTCCGGCCAGAAAATATAAAATTACGCTTAGGGAAAAAACAATAATCGCTGTTCCCATATCCGGCTGAAGAAAAATCAAAAACATAAGAATAGAAATAAGAATGAGGAAGGAAAAAAATCTTTTCCTTTCGCGGTTAATAAGCCAAGAAGAAAGATAGATAATGACACTGAATTTGGCTAGCTCCGTTGGCTGAAGATTAAAAAAACCGAAATCTATCCATCGTCTCGCTCCGCCAACCTTACTCCCAATGCCTGGAATAAGAACAAGAACAAGCAAAATAACCGTTGTCATCATTAAAACAAAGGCAAGGTAATAAAACCTGTGGTAATCAAAAACCGAAAATAAAAACATTAAACATATTCCGATAGTCATCCATAAAGCTTGATGCTTCAAGAAATAAAAACTGTCACCAAAAATATTGAAGCTGTTAATAGCCGATGCCTCAAAAATAAATATAAGACCAATAAATGACAAAAAAACAGGAATGGTATAGAGGTTTAACAACAATTGCTTTTTGCTGGAAGTGGTTTTACTCATCGCCTAGGATTTTTCCGATAATTTTATTATATTCATCTCCTCGATGAAATTCGTTCCTAAACATAGCAAAAGATGTTGCTCCGGGAGAAAAAATGAGATAAACTTTTTCACCTCTGGTTGAAGCTAAATTCT
>Ga0207433_10004246_pt1 | contig 26538 bp, 20 predicted proteins | sample YelNatPaOPGAMG01_FD_187559 | JGI IMG/M metagenome (GOLD analysis project Ga0207433, IMG submission 187559) | Hot spring thermophilic microbial communities from Obsidian Pool, Yellowstone National Park, USA - OP-RAMG-01 (SPAdes) (version 3) | ecosystem: Environmental > Aquatic > Thermal springs... | reverse complement strand
GGGGTTGCGGCTGGGGTTGCGGCTGGGGTTGCGGCTGGGGTTGCGGCTGGGGTTGCGGCTGCTTCATGTGCGGCAGCGGCTTCGGCGCCGCTGGTCGGCGCTGTAGACGCTGCCGAGGCAGGCGGGACGGGCTGGCCGGCGGCGAACGCCTCGGCTGCTGCGCGCAGCGAGGCGCTGTCGTAGCCGTCTGCCGTGGCGTTTTGGATGGCCTCGGTCCAGCCGCCGAGTTCGTCGAGCGCGCGTGCGGCTAGATCGAGCAGCGGGGTGCTGGCGTGGTGTTGCTCGGCGATTTCGCGGTTGAACACCTGTTCGAGTGCCCAGGCGGCCTCGCCGTAGTCGCGCAGACCGACCATGCGCGAACTGCCCTTGAGAGTGTGGAAGGCGCGTCGCAGGCTGACCAGCGCGGCGTCGTCTGCCGGGTGCTGGCGCAACTGTTGCAACAGCTCGCGCGCGTTGGCGATGACTTCGCGCGCTTCATCGAGAAAAATCGCGGTCAGTTCGTCTTCGGCGTTGTCCTCGGCAGCGGAGGCGGCCGGGGCTGCGGGAGCCACGGCGGGCGCCGGTTCGGCCGTCACCGGCGCGGGGGCTGCAGCCTCCGGCTGAGCCAGCTCGGCTGGTGCCGCCTCGGGCGCGGCGCCAAGCTCGGCGCTGAGTTGCGCCGGGATCTCTGGCACGCCAGCCAGCGCGGCCTGTTCTCTGAGATGCGCCAGCCGCTGCTCGGCCTGTTCTGCGGGCAGACCCTGCGCCAATTCCTCCTTGAGTTGGCGCGCAGCCTGTTCGACGTCCTGTTGCGGCGTCGGCGGGGCTGCGCGCGGCGTGGAGGGCACAACGGCGCGCAGGGTCTTGTTGGCGTCGTCGAACACGAACAAGGTTTTGGCCAGTTCGGGTTGGTAGGACAGCATGTCCACCAAAAAGCCGAGCACGCCGATATTGCTCGCCAGCGCGTCGAAACGCGCAGCATCGGCCACGGCGTCGGGGCGCAGCAGATCGTCGATTTCGTTGCGCAGGTAGCCCAGCGCGTTGCTCGCCACATCGACGCCGAGCACCGAGAACACGCCGCGCATTTGCGACAGCAGCGGCGGCACCTGGGCTAGCTCGGGCTTTTGTGCCGGGTCGCGGAAATAGGCGTCGAGCAGCTTTTCCACCGTGTTCATGTCGGCGCGCAGCTCGTGCACCACACTGCCCATGGTCTGCGTTTCCGACGATTGGCGGAACAAGTCTTCCATCCAGCCGGCCAGCGGGTCGGGGGAGAGCCCCTGCAGGCTCTGCTGCAGCCGTTGGGCGAGGATTTGTGCCCGCTCGACGAAGCGCTGTTCCTCCGGGCGGAAATGGGCGAAAGCGATTTCCAGGAACAGGATGGAGGTGGCCACGTCCAGCGCGCGCTCGGGGGTGAGAAAGTCGCTGCGTGCGCTGATTTGTTTGAACATCGCCGCCAGTGTGTCGGCCAGCTTTTCGCTGCCCGAAGCCAGGGTGGACAACGGTTGTTTGAGCGATTGCGCCAGCTCGACCAGTCGTGCCATGCGCGTGGGGTCGATGTGCGCCTGGGTGTGCCCGGCCAGCGCGCTCCAGGCGTCGCGCAAGGCTTGCACCCGTTTGCGCACTTGCTGGATCAGCGCCGGGTCGATCAGCCCGAAGTGGCTTTGGTGGTAGTCGGCAAACGGCGCCGCGCGCAGCTGCAGCTTGCGGTCGATGGCGCCGAGAACGGGCAGCGCCGCGGCAGCCTGGTCGCCGCCGCCGTGCAGCGCCTGGGCGCAAAAAAAAGTCAACTCGTGCCCCAGACGCTGCGGTGCCGAGGTTTGACCGTGGAGCTGGCTGCGCAATTGCAGGTTGAGACGGTTGAGCAGACGCTTGATGTCCAGATCGGGGCTGAGCAGGCCGTTGTCCAGCGCCTCGAACACGCCGCGGGCAAGCCACCACAGGCTGGCCGTCGGCCCTTGGCTGCTGACCTGCGCGGCGCGCGCCACGGTGTCGAGATCGTGCCAGGCGGCGGCGAGCTGCTGGCCGCGCAAGACGTGCAGCAGGGCGACTTCGAATCGTGCGCGGTCTTCGGCGCTCAGGGCATGCGCCGCAGTCTCGGCCGGGGCGTCTGGCCAAGACCAGTCGTAGTCCCACAGGTCGGCGGGGTGGATGCGCTCGGCCTGCGCCAGCTCCAGCAGATCCCGGTACTGCGGGTAGAGCTTGAGCGCGGGCTCGTTTTTGCCCGCGCGTTGGGTTTCGAGGTAATCGACGAGGGCGTTGAACCCGGCCTCGAAGCGCTGCAGCGCGGTGGCGTCGAACTGTTCGGGGTGATCGATCAGCCGGTCCAGCGCGTTTTCCGCGGCCTGCAGCAGCCGTGCGGCGCCAAAAAAACCGAGCAGCTCGACGGCGCCGGTGGCTTGGTGTACCTGCGCGCGTGCGGCGCGCAAGCCGGATTTTTCTTCCTGGCTCGCCGCGAGCACGCCGTCGCCCTGCGGCTGGGCCGCACGTTTGAGCGCCGCGCGCGCGGCCTGCAGGTTGTCGCTGATCTGGTCGAGCAACCAGGCCAGCGGGCCCATGTCCGTTTTCGGGACGGCGTGCGCGGCGGGGTTCGGGGCGAAGACAGTGTTCATGCCGGAAATGCCGAGTGACTGGCGAGGAGATCGACGGGGTTGGGCGGTTTACTGGATTTTGAACCGCGACACCGATTGCCGCAGGTCGTCGGCCACGCGGGCGAGTTCGCGCACCAGCGCGGCGGTCGATCGCGTGCCTTCGGAGGTCTGCTCGGTCACGGTGAAAATGGTCTGGATGTTTTCGGCGACTTTGTTCGCCGAGGCGGCTTCGTCCTGCGTTTGCTGCGCGATGCGGGTGATGAGGTCGGCGAGCTGACGCGACACCTGGTCGATCTGCGCCAGCGCGGCGCCGGCGTTGTCGGCCAGCTTGGCGCCTTCGACCACGCCCTGCGTGCTCTTTTCCATCGCCGCCACGGCGTCCTGCGTGTCGGTCTGAATGGTGCGCACCAGCGCGGCGATCTGCTTGGCCGATTCCGCCGAGCGCTCGGCCAGCCGCTGCACTTCCTCGGCCACCACCGAGAAGCCGCGCCCGGCCTCACCGGCGGAAGCGGCCTGAATCGCGGCGTTGAGCGCCAGCACGTTGGTCTGCTCGGTGATGTCGGAAATCAGCTCGGTGATTTCGCCGATCTCCTGCGACGATTCGCCCAGCCGTTTGATGCGCTTGGAGGTGTCCTGAATCTGCTCGCGGATGCTGTTCATGCCGTCGATGGAGTTGCGCACCGCGCGTTGCCCCTGCGCGGCGGCCTGCAGCGACTGGTTTGCCACCTCGGCCGACTGCTGCGCCTGCGCCGACACCTGCTGGATGTGCTGCGCCATGTCGAGCACCGACTGGCCGGTTTCGCGGATCACTTTGAGCTGCTCGTCGGCCTGCTGCATCAGCCGGTCGGAGGTGGTTTGCGCCTGCGCCGCGCCTTCGCCCACCTGGTCGGCGGTCTGCTGCACCTGTGCGACGAGGTTGCGCAGCTCCTCGACGGTGTAGTTCACCGAGTCGGCGATGGCACCGGTGATGTCCTCGGTCACGGTGGCCTGTTGCGTCAGGTCGCCCTCGGCGACGGTCTGCAGTTCGTTCATCAGCCGCAGAATCGCCGCCTGGTTCGACTCGTTGGTGCGGCGGGCTTCGAGCTCCATGCGTTCGCTTTGCCGGCGCTGCATTTCCACCAGCGCGGCGCGCTGCCGCGCCTCGTTGAGCATGATGTAGATCAGGTCGGTCGCGGCGATGATCGCCAGCACACCCAGCACGATGATGAACACGATCGCCGCCCAGTTCACGCCGCTGCGCGTCAGATACTGGGTTTGCAGCTGATTGATTTGTTCATAGAGCTGGCCGGAGGCGGTGAGCACCGTGGCCTGCGCCTGGCGCGCTGCGGCCAGCCCCGGCAGGTTGGCCAGCAGGCTGCGCGCGGCCGCCTCGGTCTTGGCGTAGGTTTGGATCAGCTGCTGCAACTGCTGCCGCGCCTGCGGGTCGGACAGGGCGGTGAGCTGCAAGTCGCTGTTGCCGTTGAGCAGACCCTTGCTCAGGTCGTTGAACGTGCTCAAATCCTTGCCCAGGCTGAAGACGGCTTCCGGGCGCACCCCTTGGAACGACAGAAAGGCGTTGGCCGATTTGTCGATGCGCTGCGTGAGCATGGTGAGCTGGCTGGCGGCGTTGATGTCGCTGGCCGGGGCTTTGAGCTGCAACAGCAGCGACGTCAGCGTCTGCGCGCTGTCGAGCAGGGCGTCGGTCTGGTGGTTGATGTCGCTGAGTTGCTGCGCCGTGGTCGTGAGCACGTCCTGCTGCTTGAGCAGCAGATTGGCGTTTTTCACGCTGACGTCGGTTTCGCTGGAAATTTTGTCCAGCAGCGGCCTGGCGCCGACGGACATGGCGCTGTTGCGCAGCGAGTCCACCGCGGATTTGAGCGCGTCGGCGCTGGAGCGCACGGTGCCGAAGGCGTCTTTGTTGCCGAGCAGCGCCGCGTTCATCGCCCGCGCCAGGCGCTGCGATTGCGTCAGCGCCGCGCCGCTGGCCTCGATCTGCCGTGCCGAGTCGGACGTGCCGCGCAGCACGACGATGAGCGTCAGGCCGAGCAGCACCAGCGAGATGATGAGCAGCACGCCGTAAAACCGTTGCTGCTGCGCCAGTTGCATGCGGCTGATTTGCGGCAGGCGCAGGATCAGCGGCTTGCCGCCTTGCGCCTGGGCGAGCGTGGCGGCGGGGTCGCCGAGGCTGGAGTCGATCTGCAGCGTTTCCTGTCCGTTGCGGGCGAACGCGGTGGGCGCGATTTCGGTGTCGGTTTGTGCGGCTTTGTTTTTCGTACCGAACAGGGACGAGAGTAAGGACATGACCACTCCGGGAAAGCGTGAGACGTTGAAATTCAACAAAAACCAGCAGGCGGCGGCAAGGCGCAGTGCATCGCGGGTTCAAACCACGTTGAGAAAGCGCTCGTTTTCCGCCAGCGCCAACAGATCGACTTCGTGCCAGACGTTCTGCTCGTCGTCACGGTAGGCCGCGGTCAGCCACGGGCGCGAGGCGTCGGCGCCGGCATCGGCGTCCGGGTGCATCTGCTGCGGGCTGCGCAGACCGGCGAGTTGATCGACGAGCAGCGCGGTGTTGAGGTCCAGCGCCGCGGCGAATTGCACCAGCCGCGCCTGCGGCGTGGGCGGCGCGGTAGAGGCGCTGTCGTCGGCGTCGAGAAATCGACCGAGGTGCACCACACCGCAGACCTGCCCGCGCAGACTGACCAGGCCGACGAACCACGGCCGGGCGTGCGGCAGCGCAGTGGCGGGCTGCAGCGGCGAGATTTCGCCAGAAAACTCCAGCGGCAGCAGCAGCCGCCAGCGCCCGGCGCGCACCGCCAGCCAGCGGGACGGCGACTGCCCGCTCTGCGCTGCATGCAGGCGTTGCGCGAGGTGGGTCTGGAATTCGCGGAGCGAGGCTCGTGACATGGCAGCAACGCGGGGTTGGGGGCGGACGGTCGGGCGACGGCTTTCAGGGCAGGGCGCGGATTTTGTCGAGCAGTTCGGCGGCGTTGACCGGCTTGACGACGTAGTCCGCGGCGCCCTGGCGCATCGCCCAGACTTTGTCGGTTTCGAGCTTTTTGCTCGTGCACATGATCACCGGGATGCCGGCGTACGCCGGATCGCGGGTGATCTGTCGGGTGAGCTGGAAGCCGTTCTGCCCGGGCATGACCACGTCCATGAGGATCAGATCGGGTTTGACCGCGGACAACATGGCCAGCGCCTGTTCGCCGTTTTCGGCGGTATTGACCGTATAGCCGTGCTTGGTCAGCAGATCGGACAGGAAGTACAGCTCGGTCTTGGAATCGTCGACGATGAGGATGTTGTGGACTGGCATGGCGATCGAAGAAGAAAAAATCAGGCGCCCGACGGCACGGTTTGCAAATGGCGTTTGACCGCGTCGAGCAACTGGTCTTTGGTGAAAGGCTTGGTGAGGTAATCCTGCGCGCCCACCATGCGGCCGCGCGCCTTGTCGAACACGCCGTCCTTGCTGGAGAGCATCACCACCGGGATGTGGGCGAACTTGCCGCTGCGGCGGATGACGGCCACGGTCTGGTAGCCGTCGAGCCGGGGCATGAGGATGTCGCAGAAAATCAGGTCGGGATGGTGATCGTTGACCTTGGACAGCGCGTCGAAGCCATCTTCGGCGAGCACCACGTCGTAGCCCGCCTGCTTGAGAAAAATCTCGGCGCTGCGGCGGATGGTGTTGCTGTCATCGATGACCAACACTTTGAATGGGCTGGTGGGCGCAACCATGCACATCCTTTGCAAAGGGTGGAAGAGACGAACCGACGCGGTGACTGCCGTTCCCGATCAAACCGGCACCATTTCAAAATCTTCTTTTCGTGCGCCGCACTCCGGGCAGGTCCAGTTCATCGGAACGTCCGCCCAGCGTGTGCCCGGAGCGATGCCGCTTTCCGGGTGACCGTCGGCCTCGGAGTAAATGAAGCCGCAGATCAGGCACATCCAACTGTAAAATTGTTCTGTGTTCACAGCGTATCGGGGTCAGAGAGAAGATTCAACGATTCTAGGGTGCGCTGTTGCGTTTTGACCTACAAAACGGCACACAGCCCGCGCCTTGCCCTGCGCGGCGTCAAGTCAAGCGGCTTGCGCCGCCGCGCAGTCGCACTACCATGCCGGCATGATGAACGAATCTCCCGAATCTCCTCCGGCCGTGATGTACTTCAACGCGGCCGACCCGAGCGGCAGCGCTGGGCTGGCCGCCGATCTGGCGTCGTGTTCGGCAGTGGGCTGCCATCCGCTGCCGGTGACTACCGCGCTATGGGTGCGCGATACCGCGGAAATTTTCGACACCATCGACATCGAGGCCGATGCGGTGGTCGAGCAGGCCCGTGCCGTGCTCGAAGACGTCGAAATCTCGGCGTGGAAGGTCGGCTTTCTCGGTACGGTCGAGGTGATCAACGCCGTGGCCGAACTGCTGGCCGACTACAGCCAGGTGCCGCTGGTGACCTACGCGGGCAACTTCCACGTGCTCGACGAATCGCAGACGGACGACTACATCAAGGCGATGCAGGAACTCATCCTGCCGCAGACTCGCGTGCTCACCGGCAACCAGAGCGCACTCACGCAGTTGCTGCTGCCCGACTGGGACGGCGAAGCCCCGCCGACGCTGGAGGCGCTGATGCACAAAGCGCACCAGTTCGGCGTGCAGTACCTGCTCGCCACCGGGCTGCTCGGCGGCGACGGCAAGGTGGAAAACGTGCTGCTCGGCCCGCGCCGGGTGCTGCTGCGCGAGAGCTTCGAGCTGTTCGAGGCGGGTTTCACCGGCGCCGGAGACACGCTGTCGGCCGCGCTCACCGCCATCCTGGCCAACGGCGTCAAGCTCGATCAGGCGGTGCACGAGGCCAGCGATTACCTCGACCACTGTCTGGATTTCGGCTACCGCCCGGGGATGGGCCAGGTCGTTCCCGACCGCTTTTTCTGGGCGCAGCCTGCCGAAGAAGACGAGCAGGAGGCCGGCAACCAACCAGGCGGCCCGACGCTGCAGTGAGCGCACCGGGCTGATCGTCCGCGCAGACGCGCGTCAGCGCCTGCCTGCCGGCCTTGCGTGAGCGGCATGCCGCCTGCTTTTTCGATACACCACCACCAATGCCTTCGACTTCTATGCCTTCGTCCAATTCGCAACTCTTCGACCGCGCGCAGCGCACCATCCCCGGCGGGGTCAACTCGCCGGTGCGCGCCTTCCGCCAGGTCGGCGGGGTGCCGCGTTTCATCGACCGCGCCGAAGGGCCCTACCTGATCGACGTCGAAGGCCGGCGTTACATCGACTACATCGGCTCCTGGGGGCCGATGATCGCCGGCCATGCGCACCCCGAAGTCATCGCGGCGGTGCAGCGCGCGGCCACGCGCTCGCTGTCGTTTGGCGCGCCCACCGCCGACGAAATCGACATGGCCGAAGCGATCTGCCGGCTGATGCCCGCGGTCGAAATGGTGCGGCTGGTGTCCAGCGGCACCGAGGCGGCGATGAGCGCGCTGCGGCTGGCGCGCGGCTTCACCGGGCGCGACGCCATCGTCAAGTTCGAAGGCTGCTACCACGGCCACGGCGACAGCCTGCTGGTCAAGGCCGGCAGCGGGCTGCTGACCTTCGGCCATCCCAGTTCGGGCGGCGTGCCCGCCGACCTGGCCCGCCACACTCTGGTGCTGGAATACAACAACATCGCGCAGCTCGAAGAGCAGTTCGCCGCGCGCGGCGCGGACATCGCCTGCGTCATCGTCGAGCCGATTGCCGGCAATATGAACTTCATCCGCGGCACCCCGGCCTGGCACCAGCGCTTGCGTGAACTCTGCACGCAGCACGGCGCGCTGCTGATCTGGGACGAGGTGATGACCGGGTTTCGCGTCGCGCTGGGCGGGGCGCAGCAGCTCTACGGCATCCGCCCCGACCTGGTGGTCATGGGCAAGGTCATCGGCGGCGGCATGCCGCTGGCGGCGTTCGGCGGCCGTGCCGACGTCATGCACGTGCTCTCGCCGCTGGGCGCGGTCTACCAGGCCGGCACGCTGTCGGGCAACCCGGTGGCGGTGGCCGCGGGCATGGCGCAACTGCGCATCATCCAAGCCCCGGGTTTTTACGAGCGCCTGGGCGCGGCAACGCAACAGCTCATGGCCGGGCTGCAGGCCGCAGCAAACCGCCACGGCGTGACGCTGCGCACCGACAGCGAAGGCGGCATGTTCGGCTTTTATTTTTCCGACGCGCTGCCGGCCAACTACCCCGACGTGGCGCGTGCCGACGTCGCCCTGTTCAAGCGCTTTTTCCACGCCATGCTCGACCGCGGCGTGTACCTGGCGCCGAGCATGTTCGAAGCCGGCTTCGTTTCCGCCGCGCACGACCACGCCATCATCGACGCCACGCTGGCCGCGGCCGACGCGGCGTTTGCCGAGCTGGCCAAGGGCTGACGGTCTGGCCGCGCCCGCTCAGCGCGGGATTTGCACGTCCCCCATGCGGGCGGCGATCACCGCGGTGCGCGCGTTCATATACGGGGAGTACAGCCGTTTCTGGTAGATGCGCGGCGCCGGCAGCATCACCGCCAGCCGCGCCGCCTGCCACGGCGACAGCCGCGCGGCGTCGGTGTGGAAGTAGGTGCGAGCCGCGGCCTGCGCGCCGTAGATGCCGTTGCCCCATTCGACGCTGTTGAGGTAGATCTCCAGGATGCGGCGCTTGCCCAGAATGGCTTCGAGCATGTAGGTGATGACCAGCTCTTGCGCCTTGCGCAAATAGTCGCGCTCGGGAGAGAGGAACAGATTTTTCGCCAGTTGCTGGGTGATGGTCGAGCCGCCGACGATTTTGTCTTCGCGTTCGTAGCGGCGGCTGTGGTTTTTGTCCCAGGCCGAGCGGATGGCGCTCCAATCCACGCCGTCGTTGGTGAGGAAGGTGGCGTCTTCGGAGGCGACCACGGCGCGTTTGAGGTTGGCGCTGATGGCGTCGTACCGCACCCAGTCGTGCTGCCACGGCGGCGGGTCGGCGGTTTTGAGCAGGCGCAATTGCGCCGCGCGCATGAACGTCGTGCTCGACGGTGGCGCCACAGCCCACAACGCGATGCGCAGCGCGAAATAGCCTTGCAGCGCAAGAATGGACAGCAGCGTCAGCCACAGCACGCGGCGCCATGCCGGGGGCGGAGTGCGGCGCTGCATGGTTAGCTCTTGCCGGCAGCGAGTTCGGCGCGCAGCGTCGCCAGCACCGGCGCGGTGTCGGGGGTTTCGCCGTGCCACAGGGTGTAGCTTTGCGCCGCCTGCTCCACCAACATGCCCAGGCCGTCCCACGCCGGCGCGTTTGCGGCCTTGGCTTGCGCGACGAACGGGGTGTCGGTCGCGGCGTACATCATGTCGTAAGCCCAGGCGCGCGGGTGCAGCACGCCGGCGGCGAGTTCGAGCGCGTCGCCGCCGAGGCTGGCGGCGGTGGCGTTGATCACGCCATCGGCCCAGTGCGGCGGCGGGGTGTGCACCACGTGCAAGTCGGCGCCGTACTGCGCCGCCAGCGCGCTGTGCCGTGCGGCCAGCGCCTGCGCCTTGTCCTGGCTGCGGTTCCACAGCGCGACGCTGCGTGCGCCTGCGGCCAGCAGCGGGCCGAGCACGCCGCTGGCCGCGCCGCCGGCACCGAGCAGCAGCAGGCGCTGGTGCTGCAGCGGGCGGTGCGGATCGGTTTGCAGCAGCCGCGCCAGGTCGCGCACCAGGCCGATACCGTCGGTGTTGTCGCCCCACATCCCGGCCTCGTCCCAGCCGATGGTGTTGACCGCCTGTGCCAGTTGCGCTGCGGCGCTGCGGCGGGCGCACAGCCGCCAGGCATCGAACTTGAACGGCACGGTGATGTTGGCACCGACGCCGCCTTCGGCGCGGAACGCGGCCAGCGCCGATTCCAGGCCGTGCGGCGGCGCCAAGCGGGCCTCGTAACGTAGATCGGCGCCGGTTTGCGCGGCAAACAGCGCGTGGATGCGGGGCGAGCGGCTGTGCGCGATGGGGTTGCCGAACACGGCGTAGAGCGCGGTCATGGTCGGGGCTGGGATGTCAAGGCGCAGCCTGCGTCGCTGCGGGAGGGGCTTGCACGGCGGTTTCCAGGAGCTGCTCGCGGGTGAAGCGAAAGCGCGAAATCACCACGATCTGGTCGGCTTGGCGCAGCATGGCTTGGCTGAAGCGGCCATACGGCTGCGCTGCCTGGACGATGGCGCGCGCTTGGCGGTCGAGCGTGGGGTTGCCCGAGGTCTGCAGCACGTCACTGGCGAGCAGCCGGCCGCTGGCGTCGATGGTCATCGACATGATCAGGCTGCCGTAGAGTTTGCGACCGTCGCTTTGTGGGAAGTCGCGCGTGCCCAGGGTTTCGATTTTGCTGCGCAGCTTGTCGTAATACAGCGCATAGGCGGCTTCGCGCGTCGACGGGCCGATGAAGCGACGGCGGGGCTTGGCGTTTTGCTGTTCGATTTGTCGCTCGATGGCGCCGAGCATGGCCAGCAGTTGCTGGCGTTTTTGCTCCAGTGCCTGTTTTTGTTGCGCATCGGTCTGCTCACGCACGGTTTGCGCCAGTTGCACGATCTGCCGCCGCACCTGGGTGAGTAGCTGCTGCTGCTTGTGCTCCAGGTCCGACAGGCTGCGCCGCTGGTTGACCGCGGCGTCGCCGTGCGCCACCTGCGCGGTGAACGGCAGCGGCGTGGTCGCCAGCCCCTTGGCGGCGTCGCCGCCGCCGTCGAGGTTGGCCTGCGCGATCGCCTGCGGTTTGTCCGGGGCGTCGGCGCTGCGCTGGTTGACCAGCACCACGTCGAGCGGGGCGTTGTCGAACAGGCGGTTGAAAGTGTGTGGCGCGGCGAACCGCAGGCTGAGCACGGCCGCGTGCACCCCGACCGAGGCGATCAGCGCCCAGTGCAAGGGAGTGAGCTGGTGCAGGCGGGAAGACACGGCATGCAGACGACGAACGGCGGCGATTCTAGGGCCTGCGCGCGCCGGTGCGGCCCGGTGCGCGGGGCGAAAAGGCCTTCGCACCGGGCTAGGCCGTTGCGGCGGTGTCGCCCTCGCCCGGCGTGGCGCCCGGCTCCTCGTCATCGACGGCGACGCTGATCGGCGCGGCTGCGAGCAAGGCGTCTTCCTCCTCGGCCTGCGTGTCCAGCTCCGCCGGCGCTGCCGTCTGCGGCGTTTCGATCTGTGCCGTGACCCGGCCGAAAACGTCCAGGGTGATGAGGTCGGTGCCGGTGATCTCCACCCGTACCCGCGCGTGCCGCGGCAGGTCTTGCGCGCCCACGGCGGTGAACACCAGCGGCAGCCCGTCGACGCGCACCGCACCGTCGCGCAGCACCGTGGCGTCGAAGCTGCTCAGCCCCTGCTGCGCCAGGTAGCGCAGCGTCCAGTAACGCTCCAGCGCAGACTGGTGCGCGGCGTAGGCTTTGTACGTGTCTTCGAACGATTCGACGATGGCGTACAGCAGCGGATCGCGCGGTTTGAACGGGGCCTGCAGCAGCGCGGTTTTGCCGTGGCGTGCGGCGGCGATGAGCTGACCCTGGTTGAGCAAATCGACGTAGCGCCGCAGCGGCGACGTGCACCAGGCGTATTGCGCCACGCCCAGCCCCTGGTGCGGCGCCGGCTTGAGCCCCATGCGGGTGCGCAGCGTGGCGCCGACGCCGCTTTGGCTGCGGTAGATCGCCGGCAGACCGAGCTCGGCCAGCCAGCCGCCCCAGGTGGCGTTGGCCAGGATCATCAGCTCGGCGACGATGGCATCCAGCGGCGCGCCACGCCGCCGCGGCTCGATGCGCACGGTGGCTGCTTCAGCGCCGTTTTCCAGCCCGTCGATGCGGAAGGTGTAATCGACCCCGCCGGCGCGCTCGGGCTTGCCGCGCACCTGTTCGCGAGCTTTTTTCAGCGCCTGCGCCAGCTTCCATAGCCAGGCCAGCTCGGCTGCGTGCGGGTAGGGCTGCGCGGCCGGGTCGGCGGCCAGCGCGTCTTCGGTCACCACGGTGTCGAGCTGGTCGTGGCGCAGGTTGCTGGCGATGCGCACGCGTTCGATGCGCGTGGCGAATTCCACCGGCACCAGATCGGTGCCGACGGTGCAGTACAGCGACAGCGCCGGGCAGTCGCGCCCGGCTTGCAGGGTGAACGCCTGCACCAGCGCGTCGGGCAGCATGGTGATTTTGTCTCCCGGCATGTACACCGTGGACAGGCGGTTGCGTGCCACCAGCTCCCAGTCGGAATCGCGCGGCAGCGCCAGCGCCGGCGCGGCGATGTGGATGCCCAGCCGCACCCGGCCGTCGGGCAGCCATTGCAGCGAAAACGCATCGTCGATTTCGGTGGTCGCCGAGTCGTCGATGCTGAACGCCGCCGCCGGCGCCAGCGGCAACTCGGCGTTGAACTGCGGCAGCGGCAGCGGCGCAAACCCCGTGCCTTTTGGAAAGCGTTCGAGCAAAAAGCGCTGCATGTGAAAGCGCCACGGCGAGTCGATCGCCCCGGCGTCGCGCAGCAGGGTGAGCGCGCCACGTCCGGTGCGTTTCACCGCCTGCGCCACGGCTTTGTATTCCAGGCTGTTTTTGTCCGGTTTGAACAGGATTTGATACAGCCGCTCGGCGATCGGCGGCGGGCAGCGGCCGGCGGCCAACTCGGCGGCGAAGGCGTCGATCTGCTGCAGTTGTTCCTGCTTGCGCGCAATCGCCGCCAGCGCCGCCTGCACCTGCTGCGCCGGCGCCTTGCGGAACTGGCCGCCACGGCCGCGGCGCTGGAAGTAGTGCGGCGCGGAAAACAGCCGCAGCAAAATCGCCGCGCGCTGCCGCGCATCGGGTGTGCCGCCGTAGTAGTCCGCGGCGACCTGGTCGAAGTGGAACTCGTCCTCCGGAGCGAATTCCCACAGCAAATCGAGGTCGATGTCGTCCTGCTGCGCCTGCGCCCAGTGCAGCAGCTCTGCCGGCGCCGGATGGTCGAACCGCACCAGCGCCTGCGTGCTTTTGATTTTCTGCCGCTTGCCCGAGTCGAGCTCGACTTGCAGGCTGGACTGCGCCTCGCTGAGGAGGCGGCCGGCGTGGAACTTGCCGCCGTCTTCGAACAGGATATTGCTCAAACCAAGGTCTCCAGCGGGCGCAGCGTGCGCCCGCGTCAGGGTGCTGGGGGGGTGTTACAGCGTCATGCCGCCGTCGACTTCGATCACCGCGCCGTTGATGTAGCTGGCGTCGCTGCTGGCGAGAAAGGCGTAGACGCTGGCGATTTCCTCGGGCTGGCCCAGACGGCGCAGCGGCACACGCTCGGCCATTTGCGCCATGACTTTGTCGGGGATGGTGGCGAGCATCGGCGTCTGGATGAAGCCCGGGGCGACGGCGTTGACGCGCACGCCTTTGGGGCCGAGTTCGCGCGCCCAGGTCTTGGTCATGGCGATGATGCCGGCCTTGGTCGCGGCGTAATTGGTCTGGCCGAAGTTGCCGTACAGGCCGACGACGCTCGACGCGCTGAGAATCGCGCCGCTGCCGCGCTCGACCATGTGCGCGGCGACGATCTGGGTGCAGCGAAACACCGCGCGCAGGTTGACGTCGATCACGGCGTCGAACTGCTCGTCGGTCATTTTCACCAGCCGCGCGTCGCGGGTGATGCCGGCGTTGTTGACCAGCGTGTCGATGCCGCCAAAGCGCGCGATGGCGGCATCGACCAGCGCACCGAACGCGGCGCGGTCGGTCACGTCCAATGGCTGCGCCAGCACTTGTGTGCCCTTGGCCTGCAGCTCGGCTGCCACCGGGTCGAGGCTGGCGGGGTTGCGGTCGCACAACACCAGGCGGGCGCCTTCGGCGGCGAAGCGGCGCGCCGTGGCCAGGCCGATGCCCTGTGCCGCGCCGGTGATGAGAGTGACATTGTCTTGCAGTCGCATGAGTGAAATCCTCGTAAAGGGTCAGACCGCGCCGTACAGGCACCAATGCAGCACGGCGTGAAGATGGCGCTGAGCGTAGTCGGACAGCGCGTGGTCGCCGCCGGGCAGCACGGTGCATTGCGCGCCGCGGTAGCGCGCGGCCATTTCGCGCCAGTCGAGTACCTCGTCGCCCTGGGCGATGATGACAAGGTAATGTTGCGGATCGGGAACGGCGCTGCGCACGTTGCCGACTTCGAGCGCGTGCAGCTCCTGCACGTGCGCTGCCGTGAACTCGAACTGCAGCGCCGGATCGTGCCAGCCCGTCTGCACACCGATGAACGCGGCCAGATCACGCGCCGGATCGACCGCCGGGTTGAGCAGCGCCGCGCGTGCCTGCAGGGTGTGCGCCAGATGGGTGGCGTAAAACCCGCCGAGTGAGCTGCCGATCAGCCCCAGGCTGCTGCCGCGCTCGCCGGCCAGCAGCTGCAGGCAGAGGTCGATGGCCTGGCGAGGCGACGGCGGCAGCTGCGGACACAGCCAGCGGATCGGCGGCTGACCGGCGGCCTCGCGCGCACGGTTGAGCTGCTGCACGCGCTGCGCCGTGGCGCGCGCCTTGGCCGACTGCGGCGACGAGCGGAATCCGTGGAGGTAGAGCAGGGTGGGCATGAATGCGTTGCGGCGCAGCACGAACGGCTGCCGCAGCGCAATCCTACCTGCCCCCTGCGGGCCGGCTCAATGTTGCGCCGGAGTCGGCGCGGCCACCGGCGCGGCGGTGTCGGGCAGGCCCTCGTCTTCGGGCCAGTCGCGGATATACGCCTTGAGCATCTGGTTCTCGAAGTCCTGCTCGCGCACGATGGCCTGCGCCACGTCGTGGAACGAAATCACCCCCAGCAGCGTGCCGTCCTGCATCACCGGGATGTAGCGCACCCCGGCGTCGAGCATGGTGCGGCGCAAGGTGTCCAGCGTGGTGTCGGGGCCGCAGACTTCGTAGTGTGTTTGCATGCGCTCGGCCACGGTGTGCGCGCCGAGCACGCCGTTGCCCTCGGCCACCGCGGCGACGACCTCGGCAAATGTCAGCAGCCCGGCGAGTTTGCCGTGCTCCATCACGACCAGAGATCCGATGTCGTGCTGCGCCATGGTTTGCACCGCCTGCAGCAAGCTGGCCTGCGGGGCGATGGTGAACAGCACGTGGCCTTTGACGCGCAAAATGTCGCTGACTTTCATACGGTTCTCCTCTGGTTTTCCGGTGTGTGAAATATAGTCAGTGGCGGCAGCACAAGCCAGTGGAGATTGCCCTGCGTGGCGCCCGCAGCCCGATTGCGCGACGCAGGCGATGACGCAGAGATCACCATGACCGCATTCACCCCTGCTTCCCTCCCGCTCATCTTGATCCACGGCGCCGGCGGTGACGCCAGCGTCTGGGCGGAGCAGACCGCGTGGTTGACGCGGCGCGGCTGGACGGTGCTGGCGCTGGAACTGCCGGCGCACGGCGCCACGGCGCCGCCGCCGCTGCCGAGCATCGAGCGCATGGCCGACTGGGTCTGGGCGCAGCTCGACGCGCGCGGCATCGCCGCGGCGGTGCTGGGCGGGCATAGTATGGGCTCGCTGGTCGCGCTGGAGGCGGCGGCCCGCCGACCGACGCAGGTGCGCGGACTGGCGCTGCTGGCCACTGCGGTGCCGATGCGGGTGTCGAAAAAACTGCTGCAGCAGGCGCAGGACGACCCGGCGCAGGCGATCGACAGCGTGGTGCGCTGGTCGTATGCGCAGCCCGAGCCGCAAATCGCCGTGCCGGGCTGGCAGTCGCCGCAGAGTTACCGCCAACTGCTGCTGCGCCAGCAGGCGAATTGGCCGCAGGGCAGTGTGCTGGCCAGCGATCTGGCGGCGTGCGATCGCTACGCCGGAGGTGACGCCGCGGCGCGGGCGTGGGGTGGGCCGACGCTGTTCGTCCTTGGCGAATTCGACCGCATGACCCCGCTGGCGCAAACCGCCGCGCTGCGCGACGTGCTGCCGCACAGCCGCACGGTGCTGCTCGACTGCGGTCACAACCTCATGGCCGAGGCGCCGCACGCCGTGGCACACGCCCTGGCCGACTGGCTGGAGCGCGACCTGGCGCTGGGTTGAGCGGCTGAGGCGGCAGCCGTCGCGGCGGTGCAGCTGCAGCCAGGACATGCCATCCGTCGCGCAGCGACGCAGCCCGCCGAAAAACGTGCGATGGCCGACGGCCAGCGGCAGCGCCTTGCTGTCGGCCAGGCAGGCGATCGACAGCGTTGTCTGAGTCAGCCGGTGGCGTGGCCGGCTGGATGCCGCAGGCGCTGCACGAGGTGCAACATGGCCGCTTTGGCGGCGTCCGCCCAGGCGTTTTTGCCGACGTCGCCCGGATGCTGCACGCCCAGACGGCGCAGCCTGGCGTTGAACTGATGCGCCGCGGTCCACCGGTCGGAGCAGCGGGTGCGGAAGGTGAACGCCAGCGAAATCGACAAATCGGAGTGCGTCCACACCCGATGCGGGGCGATGAAGGGATGGTGCAACCCGGTGCCCGCACGCAGCGCGAAATGCAGCGCGCGTTGCTCGAATTCGGGTTTGTACGGCGGACGCAGGCCGTCGTAGTTCAACAAATGATCTTTTTGCGCCGCGGTCATGATGACGGGGTCGTCCTGATCCCACAGATCGGCGGTCTTTTCGCCGCGGATCTGCAGCAGAAAATTCATTTCCCGGTCCATGTGGTAGGGCGTGACCGCGCCCTGCGCCGAAATGAACACATACGTCGAATACCACGTGATGCCGGGGTCGATGGGGTGGGTGTACGCGGCGATTTCCGCCAGCAGCGATTCGATGACTTGGCGGTACTGCGCGTCCTGCTCCGGGTTGTAGATGCACAGATAGGCGTGCAGGGACTGGAAGTCGCGCAGCGTCGCCTGCAGTGTGAGGCCTTGGCGGAATTTGGCGTAGGAACTGTCGAAATCGGCATCGGGCGGGATGTCGCCGAGACGGAATTTGACCGCTCGTGCGGGCAGACGGCGGCACAGCGCGAACAGCGTGTCGAGGTCGAACAGCGGATGCTGCTGCAGCCGATGCGCGACTAGGAATGGGCGGCGGTTGTACGCCGCGCGCAGTTCGGCGGCGTCGAACTGCAGCCACTGCGGTGCGGTCTGCGCCGCACGCTGCAACAAGCGCTCGTATTGCGCCGGGGTGATGTCAGTGCCGAGCATGGTATGGATCGCTACGACTGCGAGACGCAAACTGTAGGCTGCGCGGCAGCGGCTGTGTACGCTCGACTGCGGGGCGGGTTTACCCGGCTTGCCCGCGGCGTAGCCGCCGCAGGGCGATGCGCGCCGGGTCGATCGCGTCGGCCAGGTCGGTTTCCAGCGGCAGCGGCGTACCGTCGATTTGCGCTGCAAGACACTCGGCAAGGATGGGGGCCAGCGTCAGGCCGCGCGAGCCCATTCCGGTGCACACCGCCAGGCCGCGCAACCGCGGCAGCTCATACAACTGTTTGCCCGCCCAGCGCGCCGGGTCGTCGCGCAGCGGGCGCAGATCGGCGAGCAGGCCGCAGTACGGCAGCCGGTCCGGGGTGGTCGCGCGCGTGCCGCTGAAATGCTGCAGCGCGGTTTCGTAGCCTGGCAGCGGCGGGGTGGGGGCCAGCGCGGCCACTGCCGCGCGGTTGTGCTCCCAGGCGTCGGCAGCGCTCAGCACCTGCCCGCCGGCTTCGAACGTGGCGCCGACGAGCAGCCAGTCGGCGCCGGCGTCGGGGTGGGCGCGCTGCAGCTCGAACGCCGCCGCAGCGGGCAGGCGCAGCGCGTAGCCGCGCCCGATCCAGGCGTGTTGCAGCTGGCGCAGCGCCGGCCAGTCACGCGCGGGCAGCGCCTGCGCCTGACCGTGCAGCGCGCGCAGCGGCAGCCATTGCGCTGCCGGGATCAGAGCGCTGGCGGTCAGCAGCGCGGAGGTTTGCACGGCGCTGGCCAGAACGACCAGCGGCGCGCGCGCCAGCAGCCGGCCTGCGGCGTCGAGGAGTTCCCAGCCGTCGCCGTCCTGCCGCAGCCGGGCCACCTGCACACCGCACCGCAGCCGCACGCCGGGGGTGCGCAGCCAGTGCGCGCACAACGCCCGGTTGGCGAGCACCGCGCTGTCGACGCACCAGCCGGCAGCCGTCGGTTGCGCCAGTTGCGGCGGCAGTCGCAGCTGAGCCTGCCAGTCGCGCAGGCGCTGCGCCTCGGCGTCGTCCGCCGGGGTGAGCAGCGTCGGGGCGAAACGCGCCAGATCGTCGCGCCCGGTGGGCACGGCGCGGCGCAGTGCAGCCATGCCGGCGCGCGTCAGCCGCGACAGCAGGTTGTCGTCCGCCGAGGGTTGCAGGTGCGCCAGCCCGGCGGGCATGGCCGAGCCGCCGCTGGCAGGCTGCGCCGCGGCGTCGAGTACGTCCACCGCCCAGCCGCGCTGCGCCAGCGCCAGCGCGCAAGCCGCACCGCTGATGCCGGCGCCGACGATCACCGCGTGCCGTGGCAGGTGCGGCGGCCACGGTACGGGCAAAGGATGGCGGCTGCGCGTCCATACCGGGTCGAAGCGCGCCTGCAGCCGCTGGCGTTTGCCGCCCCAGCCGGGTGCGCGTTCGACGTCGAATCCGGCTTGCGTCAGCGCCTGGCGCACGCTTTGCGCCACGGTGAAGCTGGCCGCGCGCGCGCCGGGTTTGCAGTGCCGCGCCAGCAGGCGCAGCAGCTCGGGCGTCCACAGCGCGGGGTTGCGCGCCGGGGAGAAGCCGTCGAGGTACAGCGCGTCGGCGGCCAGATGCAGTTTGGGGGCGAGCTCGGCGGCGTCGCCCAGCGCCAGCAGGAGTTGCACCCGACCATCGTCGAACGTCAGCCGGTGCAGGCCGCGCACCGGCAGCGGCCACTGCGCCGCCAGCTCGGCTGCCAGCGGCTGCAGCTCGGGCGGGCACCAGCGCAGCACGTCCGCCGGCCGCACCGGGTGCAGCTCGATGCTCACGTAATGCAGCTGCGCGCAACGCTGCGGGTCGGCGCGCCAGGCCGCCCAGGTGGCGAGAAAATTCACCCCCAGGCCAAAGCCGGTTTCCAGTATGGTGAACTGCGCCGCGCCCGCCCAGCGCGGCGGGGTATCGAACAGACCGCAGCCGCGCAGATAGACCGCGCGTGCCTGTCCCAAGGCGCCGGCGCGGCTGGCGTAGACGTCGCCGTAGCGTGCGCTTGCCGGGTGGCCTGCGGCGTCCGCGGTGAGATCGGCCTGGGCGAGCAGCGGGCCGTGGGCGGCGGTGTTCAATTCAATCGATCAGCGACAGCGACAAGGCGTCCAGGCCGTACAGTCCGTCTTCGGTCAGCACCAGATCCATGAGCTGGTCGTGCGGCTGCATGTCGAGCTGGTGCAATTCGCAGCAGGCATAGCTCAGGCCGACGGTGTACACCTCCTCGCGGCCGGCGAGGTAGCGGTCGTAGTAGCCGCCGCCGTAGCCCAGACGCAGACCGACTTCGGCGAACCCCACGCATGGCACGAGCAGGGTGCCGGGCTCGATGCGCTGAGTCCCCGTGGGCTCGGCGATGCCGTAAGCCCCAGGACGCAACGGCTGTCCGGGCTGCCAGACGATGAATTCCATGGTCTTGTCCGTCTCGCTCACGCGCGGCAGCGCCAGCACGCACTCGGGGTGGGCGGCGGCCCAGTCGCTCAGCGTGGGCAGCGGGTCGAACTCGCCGCGGGTGGCGCAGTACGCGCCCAGGGTCTGCGGCTCCAGGGCGTCGAGTACCTGGCGCAGCCGTGCGGCCAGTTGCGCCTGGCGTTGCGCCAGGTCGGGTAGCGCCTGCCGCTTGGCGATGAGCTCCCGGCGCAAATCGGCGCGTAAATTCTGTTGCAAATCGGGGGACAATGGGTCATAAATCGGCGGGTTCACGGTAAGCTGGCGTCCTATGAGCACGAAACGGTCTTCGCATATTTTGCGCCGCTTCGCCCGGTTGGCGTCGGCCGTGGCGCTGGCCGCGGCGGCGTCGGCGGCGCAGGCGCAGTCCGCCGCGACGGGCAGCGCGCCGCAGGCGGCGGCGCCGGCGATGCCGCACATCCCCCCCGCGCAGGCGCAGCTCATCGTGCAGGCGCAACAAGCCGCGCAGCGCGGCGATCCGCAGCCGGCGCTGGCCGCGCTGGCTCATCTCAAAGGCAGCCTGCTCGAACCGTGGCTGGCGTATTGGGCGATCAAACCGACACTGTCGCGCGCGACGCAGCAGGATTTCGACGCCTTTGCCGCGGCCTATCCGCATACCTATGTGCTGGACCGCCTGCGCAACGATTGGCTGCTCGAACTCGGCAAACGCCAGGATTGGGCTGATTTCGACCGCGTATACGCCGGCTTTCTCATGCGCGACGACCCGCAGGTGCAGTGCTACGACCTGCAAAGCCAGTACGCCACGCGGCATGCCGACGTCACTGCGCAGGTGTTCGCGCTGTGGATGGAGCAGCGCTACGGCGGCGTCGGGTGCAACAGCGCCGCCACCGCGCTGCTGCAGGACGGCGCCATGCCGCGCCACATGCTGTGGCTGCGTTTGCGCCGGTTTTACGCCGACGGTCGTGCCGGGCAGGGGCGCGATCTGCTCGCGCCGTTTCTGCCGCCGGGCAGTTGGCGCACCCTGGAGCAGACCGACGCCGAACCCGTGCGCTATCTGCTCGATGCGGTGCGCCGCGGCGCGGCAGCGGCCGTTGCCGATGATCAGCGGCGGCAATACGTCGTGCTTGCGCTGCTGAGCATGGCGCGGCAGGATCCCGCCCAGGCGGCGCGGCTGCTGCAAGACGATTTTTCCGCCTTGCCCGCGCGCGACCGGGCGCAGCTGTGGGGGCGCATCGGCCTGGCCGCTGCGCTGAACCTGCAGCCCGATGCCGCGCGCTGGTTTGCCCGCATGGAGCAGGCCGACGCGGCGTATTCCCCGGCGCCGGTGGTGCGCGAGTGGCAGGTGCGCGCGGCGCTGCGCGCGCAGGATTGGGAGATGGTGCGCCGCGCCACCCGCAGCCTGATCGACCAGGGCAACGGCGACGCGGCCTGGGCTTATTGGCACGCGCGCGCGCTGGAAAAACTCGGCCACCCGATCGAGGCCCGCGCCTTGCTCGCCCAGGTCGCCAACCCGTGGGATTTCTACGGCCAGCTCGCCACCGACGCGCTGGGGATGAAAATCAACCTGCCGCCGTCGCTGCCGCCGGCGCCGGCGGCAGCCGTGGCGCAGCAGGCCGCGCGTCCGGGGATGCAGCGCGCGTTGGCGCTGTTTTCCATCGATTTGCGCAACGAGGCGGTGCGCGAGTGGAATTTTTCGCTGCGCGGCTTGGACAACGCGCAGATGCAGGCCGCTGCCGAGCTCGCCTGCCAGCAACGATTGTGGGATCGCTGCATCAACACCAGCGAGCGGGTCAAGGGCGGGGTTGACATTGCGCAGCGTTACGCCATGCCGTACCGCGACGCCATCGCCAAGGCGGCGCGCAGCGAAGGCGTGAGCGAGGCGTTTCTGTACGGCCTGATCCGGCAGGAATCGCGCTTCATCGCCAACATCAAGTCGTGGGTCGGCGCCTCCGGGCTGATGCAGCTCATGCCGGCGACGGCGCGGTTGGTGGCGCGCAAAATCGGCCTGAGCGACTACACCCACGACCAGATCACCGACGTGGGCGTCAACGTGCAGCTCGGCAGCGCCTACCTGGGCGGGCTGCTGCAGCAATTCGGCGGCTCCGAGGCGCTGGCGGCCGCCGGGTACAACGCCGGGCCGGGGCGACCGCTGCGCTGGCGCAGTATGGGGCTGCCGCAACAGCCGTCGTTGCCCGGCGCGGTGTTCGCCGAAAACATCCCGATCGCCGAAACCCGCGACTACGTCAAGCGCGTGCTGGCCAACGCCACGGTGTACGCCGCCATCCTGAGCGGCAAACCGCAGTCGCTCAAAGCGCGGCTGGGCGACATCGGCGTGCCCGATGCCATGCTGGCCAGCAGCCAGCATTGACAGGAGGTGAGCGACTCGGCCACCGCCCGCTTCGCTGCCGCCGCCCGCGGCGTTTGACACGGCGCAGCCTTGCCGCCCGAGGTTCTGGCACACTTATAGCTGTCGTGGATTTTGCGCAACCGTCTATGCAGCAACAGAACATCCTGGTCATCGGCGGCAGCGGCTTCATCGGCAGCCGCCTGGTCAACGCCCTGTCGCTGGGCAATCACTTCGTCACCGTGCCCACCCGCCGTCGCCAGCGCGCGCGCCATCTGGTGCAGTTACCGCTGGTCGATGTGGTCGAAACCGACGTACACGATGACGCCAAACTCGACAAGTTGGTGGCCGGGCGCGACGCCGTGGTCAACCTCGTGGGCATTCTGCACGGCAAACGCGGCCAGCCCTACGGCGCCGACTTCGCCCGCGCGCACGTCGAGCTGCCGCGGCGCATCGCCGCCGCCTGCGCCCGCCACGGTGTGCGCCGGGTGGTGCACATGAGCGCACTGGGTGCCGATCCCAAAGGCCCGTCGATGTACCTGCGCTCCAAGGGCGACGGCGAAGCCGCGATGCGGGCGCAGCCCGGCATCGACTTGACCATTTTCCGCCCCTCGGTGGTGTTCGGCCCCGAAGACAACTTTCTCAACACCTTCGCCCGGCTGCAGCGGCTGTTTCCGCTGGTGCCGCTGGCCGGAGCCAAAACCCGCTTCGCGCCGGTTTACGTCGGCGACGTGGTCAGCGCCTTCGTCAACAGCCTGGTGGGGCCGCAGGCGCGCGACACCGTCGGCCAGACTTACGAGCTCTGCGGCCCGAAGGTCTACACCCTGGCCGAGCTGGTGCGCCTGGCCGGACAGTGGGCGCGGGTAGGCGAGGGTTGTGGCCGCATCGTGCTGCCGCTGCCCGATGCGCTCGGCCGGCTGCAAGCGATGCTGCTCGAATGGGCTCCGGGCACACCGTTGATGAGCCGCGACAACCTCGATTCGATGCGGCTGGACAGCGTGTGCAGCGGTGCGCTGCCCGGCTTCGTGCCGGCGCTCGGGGTGGCGCGCCCCGAGTCGCTCGAAGCCATTGCTCCGGCCTACCTCGATCCGCGCCGGCAGGAATCCGAATACGACGCGCTGCGCGCCACGGCCGGGCGTTGAAGCCGCTGGCCGCCGCGCCGGCGGCTGCAGCTAGACTGCAGCGCTTTTGCGCTTTTCCGTCCATGCTCAACGCCGCCCAGGAACGTGCCGTCGCCCATCTGTCCGGGCCTTGTCTGGTCATCGCCGGCGCCGGCAGCGGCAAGACGCGGGTGATCACGCACAAAATCGCCCGCCTGCTGCGTGCCGGGCTGCAGCCCGAGCAGATCGCCGCCATCACCTTCACCAACAAGGCCGCGGCCGAGATGCGCGAGCGCGCGGCACAACTGGTGGACCAGCGTGGCGTGGCCGGTAAGCTGGCGATTTCCACCTTTCACGCGCTGGGAGTGCGCATGCTGCGCGAAAGCGGGCAGGCGCTGGGGCTCAAGCCGCAGTTTTCCATCCTCGCCGCCGACGACGTCACCGGCCTGCTGCGCGACGCCGGGGCCACCACCGACAACGCCACCGCCCGCCGCTGGCAGTGGACCATCAGCCTGTGGAAAAACGCCATGCTCACCCCCGAGCAGGCGGCGCGCGCGGCGCAGAACGACGACGAGCGCGTCGCCGCCAAGGTGTACGCGCGCTACGCCGACATGCTGCAGGCGTATCAGGCGGTCGATTTCGACGACCTGATCTGGCTGCCCGTCACCCTGCTGCAACAGCACGCCGACGTGCGCGCGCACTGGCAGGACAAGCTGCGCTACCTGCTGGTCGACGAATACCAGGACACCAACGCCGCGCAGTACGACCTGCTGCGGCTGCTGGTGGGTGACAAGGGCCGCTTCACCGCGGTGGGCGACGACGACCAGAGCATCTACGGCTGGCGCGGCGCGACGCTGGACAATTTGAAGCGGCTGCAGACCGACTGGCCGCAGCTCGAAGTCATCAAGCTGGAGCAGAACTACCGCTCGACCAACGCCATCCTGCGCGCGGCCAACGCCATCATCCAAAGCAACCCCAAGCTCTACCCCAAGAGCCTGTGGAGCGAGCGCGGCGAGGGCGAGGCGGTGGAAGTGCGCGCCGCGCAGAACGAGGACGAGGAGGCGCAGATGGTGGCCGCGCGCATCCAGGCGCTGCGCAGCGGGCGCAACGCCGAGCTGGCGCACATCGCCGTGCTCTACCGCGCCAACCACCAGTCGCGCCCGCTGGAGCAGGCGCTGCGCCGCGCCAATATTCCGTACGTGGTCAGCGGCGGGCAGAGTTTTTTCGACCGCGCCGAGATCAAGGACGTCTGCGCCTACCTGCGGCTGCTGGCCAACGCCGACGACGACCCGGCGTTTTTGCGCGCCGTGACCACGCCGCGCCGCGGCATCGGGCCGCAGACCCTGGCGGCGCTGAGCAGCTTCGCCGGGCAATGGAAAGTGTCGCTATTCGAGGCGCTGTTCCGCGACTCCATGCCTGCGGCGGTGGGCGCGCGCGCCGCCGATCACCTGCGCGAGTTCGGCCGTCTGCTGCACGACATCGAGTGGCGCGCGCGCACCGCCCCGGCGGGCGAGCTGCTGCGCGAACTGCTGGAGACCATCGGCTACCGCGCCTGGATCGAGGAACAGGCCGACAATCCGCGCGAAGCCGAGCAGCGCTGGAAAAACGTCGACGACTTCTGCGGCTGGATCGAGCGCAAGGCCGAGGAGGACAAGGTCGGCCTGACGCAGATCGCGCAGACCATTTCGCTCATCACCCAGTTGCAGGAGCGCGGCGAGCAGCGCGACGCCGTGACGCTGTGCACGCTGCACGCCGCCAAGGGGCTGGAGTGGCCGCATGTCATCCTTGCCGGCTGCGAGGAAGGGCTGCTGCCGTTTTTCACCGAAGACCGGCCGCTGACGGCCAGCGCGTTGGAGGAAGAGCGCCGGCTGATGTATGTCGGCGTGACGCGGGCGCAGCAGACCCTGGTGTTGAGCTGGTGCCAGAAACGCAAGCAGGGACGCGGCGCCGCGGCGCGCAGCCCCAGCCGCTTCATCGCCGAAATGCAAAGCGGCCAGCCCAAGGTGAGCAACAAGGACGCGGCGATGGCGCGTATCGCCGCGTTGCGCAACCGCCTGGGGGCCGCCGCGGAGCCGGCCGGCGGCGGCCAGCAGGCGGCGCAAACGGCGCGCTGATCAGGCGGCGGGGGTGGCGCGAGTTGGCGCGGGCTCTAGCCGAAACGCGCCGAATCGGCTATGTTCCGAAAATCGAACGGCCGTGCTTTTTTGTCGGCGCGCACGATCAACGACACCGCAGGAGACAGACTATGCAGCGGATCTGGCTGGCGAATTACCCCGCAGGCGTGCCAGCGGACATCGACCCCGATCTTTTTGCCCACACCGGCGCTCTGCTCGAACGCAGTTTCGCCGCGTTCGCCGCGCGCCCCGCGTTTGCCTTCATGGGGCACCGCACCAGCTACGCACAATGGGGGCAGCAGAGCACGGCGTTTGCGGCGTACCTGCAGTCGCTCGGGCTCAAGCCGGGCGACCGGGTGGCGCTGATGATGCCCAACGTGCCGCAATATCCGGTGGCGGTGGCTGCCGTGCTGCGCGCCGGGTTGGTGGTGGTCAACGTCAACCCGCTGTACACCCCGCGCGAGCTGGAGCACCAGCTCAAAGACAGCGGCGCGGTGGCCATCGTCATCCTGGAAAACTTCGCCCACACGCTGCAGCAGGTGATCGACCGCACAGCGGTGCGGCACGTCGTGGTGGCGAGCATGGGAGAGACGTTGGGATTCCCGCTCGGGGCCATCGTCAACTACGTGGTGCGGCACAAAAAACGGCTGGTGCCGCGCTGGTCGCTGCCTGGCCACGTGCGCTGGAGCCAGGCCGTGCGCGCGGGCAGTGGCCTGACGTTTGCCGCGCCGCAGATCGGCGCCGACGACGTGGCGCTGCTGCAGTACACCGGCGGCACCACCGGGGTGGCCAAGGGGGCCACGCTCACCCACCGCAACATCGTCGCCAATATCGTGCAGTCCGCGGCGTGGTATTCACCGGCGCTCAAGCAACTGCCCGAAGCCACGCAGCTCAACACCATTTGCGCGCTGCCGCTCTATCACATTTTCGCCTTCACCGTGATCATGATGCTCAGCGCATACGAGGGCGGGATGATGATCCTCATTCCCAACCCGCGCGACCTGCAGGCCACGCTCAAGGAACTGGCGAAATACGAGCTGCATTCGT
>Ga0207433_10004245_pt1 | contig 26540 bp, 14 predicted proteins | sample YelNatPaOPGAMG01_FD_187559 | JGI IMG/M metagenome (GOLD analysis project Ga0207433, IMG submission 187559) | Hot spring thermophilic microbial communities from Obsidian Pool, Yellowstone National Park, USA - OP-RAMG-01 (SPAdes) (version 3) | ecosystem: Environmental > Aquatic > Thermal springs... | reverse complement strand
AGGACTACGCCGAAAAAGGCCGGCCGTTTGCGCCCCGGGTCAAAGCCATCGGCCACGCGCCCTATGTGGGGCCGAAGTGGGAGACCGGCGACCCGCCCAACGCGGTCTTCGACGATCACGGCCTCCAGGGCACGTTGCTGGGTTGGATCGCCGGCACGGCGCTGGACATGGACAAGTACCGCGTTAACCGCGAGCGCCTGGCCGCCCAGGGCCATTTCTACGAGCTGGTCGGCTACGAAAGCGGCCCCAGCGGCTACTCCCTGCCCGGCTCCGCTTCGGCTGAGCAGGTGGAAATCAGTGAGCAATACGGCAAGTCGTTGGCCATGGCTGTGGCCGCCTTGGACGCCTGGCTGGGCAGTCACGAAGCGGGCATGACCGAACGCGGCCAGCTCGCCTTCGCCCAGGGCCAATACTGGTCCAGCCACACGCTGATGAACGACGGCTACCGCCCGCACGCCCATTGGCAGGCCATCAAGCTTCGGAACCGGTTCGCCTCGGGCCAAATGGTCCGCGTCCGTACTGACGCCACGCCCACCATCGCTTGGAACAACAAAGATTGGCCGCTGATCGGCTGCTACGCGTTCCGTGACGGCGCCAAGCTGTCGGTGTTCGTGCTCTCGCGCAAGCTGGGCGGGGTGCATGACGGCCACGATTTCGGCGACGGCTCGACTCCGGTCACCCTGCATCTGCCGGCCAACCCCGTCGGGCCGGCCATGCTCTATTCGCTCACCGGCGACCCGCGCACCAACAATCGAACTGCCCTGGTGCTGACCATCCAAACCCAGCAGGTTGCCATGACGCGCTCGCACACCTTCACCATGCCGCAAGGCTCGATTTACCTGTTTGTGGTTAACACTGACCTGCCCCAGGTCGGCGCTGTGCCGCCGACCCCGGAGGGATTCCAAGTGGCTTTCACGAGCAGTGGCGCGGTGCTCTCGTGGAACGCCGCGCCAGGGGCCACCGGCTACCGGGTTTATCGCGGCACCAACGACACCTTCAGCCTCAGCGCCGGCGCGGCCGAGTTCGCCGTGGCCGGCACTTCCTGGACCGATCCCGACGCCTGGCCGGGCACGGTCTTCTACTATCGGGTGGCCGCAACCAACGAGTTCGGTGAGGGCATGCCCAGCTTGGTGGCGGTGGGCGGCACGAACAATTCGCCGCCCCCGCCGCCGGCGGTGTTGATCCCGGCGGGCAGCTACTGGCGTTACCACGACCGGGGCGTGGATTTGGGCACTGCCTGGCGCGCGCCGGATTACGACGACAGCAGTTGGAGCCTCGGTCTGGCCCGCCTGGGCTACGGTGGTGATGGCGAACAAACCACGCTCAGCTTCGGCCCGGACCCGAACAACAAATACCCCACGGCCTATTTCCGCCGCCCTTTTGCGGTGGCGGACCCGGGGGTGTTCCGCAGCCTCCAGGTCCGCCTGACGCGCGATGACGGTGCGGTGGTTTACCTCAACGGCGTCGAGGTGTTCCGCAGCAACATGCCCACCGGCCAGGTGACCTACGCCACCACCGCTGCTTCGACTGTGACCGGCGCGGACGAAACCAACTGGTTCAGTTATTCGATCAGCCCAGCGTTGCTGGTGCCGGGGATCAACCTGCTTGCCGCCGAAGTCCATCAAAGCAATCCGACCAGCGGCGATCTGGGCTTCGACCTTGAATTGCTGGGCTACGCCGCCACGGCCGCGCCGCCCCAACCGCCGGTCATCCTCCAGCAGCCGCGCAGCCAGACCGTGATCGTCGGCGACACAGCAACGCTGACGGTGTTGGCTGCGGGCGACCCGCCACTGGCCTACCAATGGCAACGTAACGGCCTGGCGTTGTCCGGCCAGACCAATGCACTGCTGGTCCTGACCAACGTCCAGTTCACCCAGGCCGGCGCTTACGCGGTGGTGGTGAGCAACCCCGGCGGCGTGGTCACCAGCGCCGTGGCGCTGCTGGTCGTCACCAACCCGCCGCCCATCCCCGTGACCAACACATTGATCCCCACCAGCGCCCTTTGGCGCTATCACGACAAAGGCGTGGACCTGGGCACTGCTTGGCGTGCGCCGGACTACGACGACAGCACCTGGAGCAACGGCATCGCCAAACTGGGCTACGGCGGCGACGGTGAAGCGACCACGTTGAGCTTCGGCGCCAACAGCGCCCTCAAGCATCCCACCTATTACTTCCGCCACGCTTTCACCGTCACCCGCGCGGCGGATTACACCAACCTCACTGCCCGGCTCATCCGCGACGACGGTGCGGTGATCTACCTCAACGGCGTGGAAGTCTGGCGCGACAACATGCCCGCCGGCTCGATCAGCTACACCACGCTGGCCGCTGCCACGGTTGGCGGCAGCGACGAGAACCGCTGGTTCACCAACGCACTGAACCCGGCGCTGCTGGTCGAAGGCATGAATGTCCTGGCTGCCGAAGTGCACCAGGCCACCCGCGACAGCAGCGATCTGGGCTTCAACTTCGAGCTGGTGGGCATCCGGTTTTCAAGGCCGGTTGTCGTGCCGCCCGTTTTGAACGCGCGTTACGAGTCGACGCCCCCGGCTTGTCTGCTCAGCTTTTCCTCCGAACCCGGCCAGTCCTACACCTTGCTGGCCTCGACCAACCTGGCCGACTGGGAGCCGGTGACGCAGTGGACCGGCACCGGCGCGTTGCTGGACTACCGCCTCCCGCTGCCCGGCTCTGCGGGTGTCTGCTTTTATCGCTTGCGCATTCCGTGAAGGGCCCGAGCTGGCCGGTGCCAGGTGCACAGACGTTCGACGCTGCTGTCGGCTAAGCCCGGCACCTGAACCGTTACCAACTTTGCCCGGCGGCACCCGGTAGCCTTCCCGGGCTTCACCGCATGAGACTCATCTGTTTGGGCGTCAACAGCCACTCCAGAGTCGCGCAGCGGCCAGCTTTCAAGCCGGTTAGTGTCAGCTTGCATAGGCCAGCCTTCTTGAGGTTGAGCGCCAAGCGGGTCGAGCCGCAGACCAACAGCGAGATCAGGCCACTCAGATACGGTTCATGCCCGACCAGCAGGACACTGTCGGGCATTGGGTCCAACCTCGTCAGATAAGCAATCAGGTCGCGGGGGTTACCTTCCGGGGCCAAATGCTCGCACAGTTGCACCTTGTTGCGCAGCCGGAGGATGTCAGCTACAAGCTCAGCGGTTTGGCGTGCCCGCACCAGTGGGCTGGATACGATCAGGTCGATCTCCACGTCCAACTTGGCCAGAGCGCGGGCCACGCGCCGCACTTTCTGGCGACCCTCGGGTGTCAAAGGCCGATCAGCATCTTTGCTGCGTCCGCCAACGGGCAAGGGTGCTGCGATGCCGTGTCGGAGAATGTAGAGCGTGTCCATGGGTTGAAGTCTCCAGCCAATGTTTAAGGATCGAGCCCCAGGCGCAAGGGGCAAAACGGCGGGTGATCAGGCCCACAATCTTTAGCCGGCAGATCGGCATGGCGCCTGCCACCGGACCTGGACTGGAACAGGCGTGTGCGTTGGGCGCAGAAAACCTAGGTGCACCCTCTTGAACGGGCTCTGCACCGCCTCCACCAGCCTTCCAGACAGCATCAGCCGGTCACTGACCGCCAGTGCCGCTCATCGGGGATCGCGTGGGCCAAGAGCTCGGCCACGCCAGGCTAACCGACGCAGGCGAGCCTGGACCTCAATGGACAGTTCCACGGGCCGCAACGCAACAGCACCAATTCGACATGGTCGAAAGATCACTCGGCCCAGCCGCCTATGCAGCAACCGAGCTCACGGCACCTGCTCTTAAGCCCTGTCAAACAACGGGGCGTTCAGGTTTCCAAAGGGCCAGCAACGCTCCGAATCCGGCGGATTTTCTGACACCGGCCAGGGTCAGATACCCCCGGCAACAGGCTACGAGCTGGCGCCGGCCGACAACTCGGTGCCCATAATGGACCGGACCCAGTCGGCCACCGCGGCCCGGATCAGCTGACCTGCGCGGAGCTTCGGTTGGACAAATTTCGGCGTGAACCAAGGGAACAGGCCCACCAGATCATGCAACACCCGAATTTGCCCGTCGCAATCTGGTCCTGAGCCAATGCCCAAGGTGGGGATGGCCAGCCGCGCAGTGATTTCGCGGGCTACAGGTGGAGTCACCAGCTCCAGCACAACCGCAAACGCGCCGGCCTCAGCTAAAGCCAGCGCGTCGGCTAACAAGGCGTTTTGTTCCTGCTGGGACCGGCCTTTGATGCGGTAGCCGCCTTCGATTTGGACCTGTTGGGGGAGCATCCCCACATGGCCCAGGTAAGGGATGCCCGCGCCCACAATGGCTTTGACCTGGGGCAAGATGGCGCAGCCGCCTTCGGCTTTGACCGCTTCGGCTCCGGCAGCCACCAACCGTTTGGCGTTAGCCACCGCATCCTGTGGGGTGTCGTAGGTGCCCTTCGGCAAATCGGCCACCACCAACGCACGCGGCTTGGCTCGAGCCACGGCCCGCACGTGATGCTCCATCTCCGCTAGCGTCACCTGCGTGGTGTCCGGGTAACCCAGCACCACCATGCCCACCGAGTCGCCTACCAAAATCAACGGCACACCCGCTTCGTCCAGCAACCTGGCGGTGGGATAATCGTAGGCGGTCAGGGCTGCAATCCGTTGACCCCGCTGTTTGCTGGTGCGAATGGTCTCAGCCGTAACTTTGGCCGCATTCATCCACCACACCTTCCAACCTCGGCGCTTGCCCGACAAGCGCAAAAGCCGATAGCGCGCTGGGCCCCAAGGCCCGTTCTTGGAAGATCGCTGCTTCAACTTCTCAGCCTGGAATTCCGCCTAATCACGACACGGCTTTCGACCAAGCGCCCGGCTATGGCGTGTTGTATCAGGAGCCCAGCCAACGGATCCGAGCTCCTCTGGCTGGTAGTCGCCCGGCCGGCCACAAGCCCGTGCCGAACGGTTGCGCGTGGCCCATGGCCGTCCTGGCCAGCAGGGCTATCCACCCGATACCGTATCCGCCGCCGTCAGACGGCGGATAATACAAACCCGGCGCATCAATCCGCCGGCTCACGCCGGCGGCTACCCACTTGCCCCGTAGCCGCCGCCGTCAGGCGGCGGACCTGGCAGACCCGGCGGAGCATTTCCGCCGGCTTACGCCGGCGGCTACGAATTTCAGTGCCCGTGTAGCCGCCGCCGTCAGGCTGCGGACCCGACAAACCCGACAGATCATTTCCGCCGGCTCACACCGGCGGCTACCCACTTGCCCCGTAGCCGCCGCCGTCAGGCGGCGGACAATACAAACCCGGCGCGTTAATCCGCCGGCTCACGCCGGCGGCTACCCACTTGCCCCGTAGCCGCCGCCGTCAGGCGGCAGACCCCACAGACCCGGCGGAGCATTTCCGCCGGCCTACGCCGGCGGCCACAGGCTAGCCAGAGGCTCTGTTTGGCTTTACAAAGGAGAGGGTTCGAGATAACAGTCCGGCCACGTAAAGGTGCCACAACGACGTCGTTGACAGTCGGCAAACGCGCCTGGGGGACACAGCGCTTCGGTTGCTGCCGGCGATTGCGGCCGCAACAGTTGCCAGGCGGTTCCTTCTTCGCCGGCGAGGCGCAAACCATGAGGCATGCGGCAAAGCCAGTGCACCGACCGACCTATGCCGACCCGCCTTTGTCCAAGCTCGGCGCGCCGGGCAGGCTCATGGGAGCTGGCTCAGGCGGGGTTCTGCTGGTGGGGCTACGCTCTGCGCCACCTGGCCCAACTGCCCGAGGCCCCTTTGCCCACGCTGAGCTGCCTATGCCAACCATCTTCGACAACATCACAACGCCGCTGGTCGATGGGCTGCGTAAGGCTTTACCCGGGGCGACCGCTGCGTCCTTTTGTGTCGGGTACTTGAACCTGCGGGGTTGGGGCCAATTGGCCGATCTGGTGGACACCTTGCCTGGGAATGACGAGTCCCGCGCTTGCCGGCTGCTGGTTGGCATGCACCGACCGCCGGAAGAGGACATGAAAGCCATGGCCAGTCTGAAAAGGCCTGGCCTGGCGCTGGATGGCCCGACTATTGCCAGGCTCAGGCGCCGAATCACTGAGCGCTTCAAGCAGCAGCTCGAGTTTGGAGTACCTACGACCGAAGCTGAAACTGCCCTGCGCCGGCTGGCGGCCCAGCTCCGCGCCCGCAAGGTCTTTCTCAAGGCGTTCCTGCGCTATCCGCTCCACGCCAAGCTGTACTTGATCGAACGGGCTGACCCGGTGGCTCCGCTCATCGGCTTTGTCGGCAGCAGCAACCTGACCCTGGCTGGGCTATCGCACCAAGGCGAGTTGAACGTGGACGTCGTTGAGCAGGATGCCGCCCAAAAGTTGCGTGACTGGTTCAACGAGCGCTGGCAGGACGAGTGGACGTTGGACCTCACTGACGAGCTGGCCACACTCATCGAGACCAGTTGGGCGCGCACCGAACTGGTTCGCCCCTACCTGGTCTATCTCAAGATCGCCAGCCACCTGTGTGAGGAGGCGCGCCAAGGCGAACGCGAGTTTCGCCTGCCCAAACTATTCCGTGGCGTGCTCATGGATTTCCAGGAAGCGGCCGTCTCGCTCGCCGCCCACTACCTGCACCGCCGCGGGGGCGTGCTGCTGGGCGACGTGGTCGGCCTGGGTAAAACTCTCATGGCTACGGCCGTGGCCCGGGTCCTACAGGAAGACGACGACGGCAACACCCTGGTGCTCTGTCCGCCCAAGCTTCGGCCCATGTGGGAGCGCCACCTGGAGAAATACCAAATCACTGGCCGCGTGCTTTCGCTGGGCCGGGTCATTGATGAGCTGCCCAATCTGCCCCGCTACCGCCTCCTTATCATTGATGAAAGCCACAACCTGCGCAATCGCCAAGGCCGCCGCTACCGCGCCATCCGCGACTACATTGACCTCAACGAACCCCGGGTGCTGTTGCTCAGCGCCACACCCTACAGCAAACAGTTCACCGACCCGACCATTGGCGCATCTGTGTCTGCCCGCAACGACAACTGCTCGAAGAAGGCTGCGAACCCCTCGAGGAGGACGACAATGGAGGGACGGCTCCCGCGCCGTCCAATGGAGGGACGCCTTCCACGGCGTCCGTTGGAGCGTCCGTTGGAGGGACGCGTTCCACCGCGTCCCCGCCTTCCACCGCGTCCCTTGGCCCGGGTGGAACCGGGCCCTCCAACAAATTTTCGTCCTCGGGTCGGGGTGGAACCCGACCCTCCACACCGTCTGATGGAGGGATGCCTTCCACGGCGTCCAATGGAGGGACGGCTTCCACGCCGTCCGATGGCCCGGGTGACCGGGCCTTCCAAGACATCCCAATCGGGCCGGGGTGGAACCGGAGCCTCCATTCGATCGGGCTACCGAGGCGGCGTGGTGCTGGAGGTGTCAAAGTTCGCCGGCCGGTAGGCCGGATAGGGCGGACAAACCTTTGGGAAAAGCTGGGCAATCGGCTACAGTCCGGATGAGCGATGCGCAGGCCGGCGCGTGGCCGGTGCTTGGGCCTAGGGGAGGCCAGACTGGTTTTTGTGTTTCCAGTTTGGCCAACAGCCCGTAGGGTCGATAGCGATGCGAAGGTTGGGATCCGAATTTGTCCGACGCACTGCGCTTGCGTTGAGCGCAGCGGTGGGTGTGGGGTTAGGCGTGGAGCTCGGAGGGGCGGCTGCTGAGTCAAGCCGGCCCAATGTGCTGGTGATTTTGTGTGACGACCTGCGTTGGGATTGCCTGAGCTGCGCTGGGCATCCGTATTTGCCAACGCCGCACATCGATCGGTTGGCGGCTGAGGGCGTCCGGTTCCGGAACGCCTTTTGCACCACGTCGCTGTGTTCGCCCAGCCGCGCCTCGATCCTGAGCGGGCTGTATGCACACAGCCACAAGGTGCTGGACAACTTTACCGAGTTTCCGGCGCACCTGCCCAGTTTCCCGAAGGTCTTCCAGGCAGCCGGATATCAGACCGCCTACATTGGCAAATGGCATATGGGCGAGGATAACGACGCGCCTCGGCCCGGGTTCGATTACTGGATTTCGCACAAGGGTCAGGGCAAGTATTACGGCACCGAGTTTAACATTAATGGCCAGCGACAGGTCCGACCCGGTTATTACACGCACGAGGTCACGCAGTTTGCCTTGGATTACCTGCGCCAGGCCTCGGCCTCAGGCCGGCCCTGGTTGTTGATGTTGGGGCACAAAGCGCCCCACAGCTTTTACATCCCTGAGCCGAAGTATTCCAATGCATTTGACCATGTGCAGATCCAGTATCCGGACACGGCGTTTGCATTGGAGGGTAAGCCGGATTGGATCAAGCAACGGCGTTACACCTGGCACGGCATTTACGGCCCGCTGTTCGAGTGGCGCAAGCAGTTCCCCGACGACCGGCCCGAGGCGGTGAAAGACTTTGCGGCGATGACGCGGGCGTATTGGGCCGTGATCCGCAGCGTGGACGACAGCGTGGGCGCGCTCACGCGCGCCTTGGCCGAGTGGGGTCAACTGGACCGGACCATCCTTGTATTCATGGGCGATAACGGCCTGCTCAACGGCGAACATGGCATGGTGGACAAACGCACCATGCACGAGCCCAGCATCCGTATCCCATTGATTGTCCGATATCCGGGTCTGACGCCGACGAACCGGCCACGGGTGATCGACCAGTTGGTGCTGACGTTGGATGTAGCCCCGAGCTTGCTGGACTTGAGCGGGCTACCGCCGTTGCGGGGCATTCACGGGCGGTCGTTCAAGCAGTTGGTGCAGCGAGGTGACCGGTCTTGGCGCACCTCGTTCCTCTACGAATACAACTACGAAAAGCAGTTCCCGTACACGCCCAACGTGCGCGGGGTGCGGACCGACCGGTGGGCCTACATGCACTACCCGCACGGCGATGGTTCACCGGACCGCCACCTGGCTGAGCTTTACGACGTGCGCGCTGACCCTGAGCAACGACACAACCTGATCGCCGACGCGCGGTACGCTGCGACGGTGAAAGCGTTGCAAAAGGAACTGACCCGGCTGTTGAAAGCCACGGGCGGCTGGCCAGATCAGATGCCGCTAGACGAGGGCATCAAAACCGAGTTGCCAGACCAGAAAATTCGGTAGCGCCAGCAGGCGCAGATCGGCTTGGGGCATCTCGCCCCACGGGCATCAATGGGACAGGCCGGCTACGGGCAGCCGACTGCACGGTAACAATCCGTCCAGTTTGGTAATGCACCATGTATGGCCGCGTGGCCACTGGGCCCACCCCTCAGCAGGTGCTTGCCCTCAGGCGGCAAGGGACGGTTGCCGACCCACGGACCCCACCGGGCAACAGCGGCCAAGGCTTGGCTGACACGGATCGGTCAGGCTTTACCGGTCTCGCTGCAACAAGAACCTGGCTAGGGCTTCCAAGGCTTGGGCGCGGCCTTTGAAGATGCGTAGGGCACTAAAGGCCCGGTCAGTAAGCTGGGCGGCGATTTGGCGGGAGCGGTCCAAGCCCACCACAGCCGGGTAAGTAGCTTTTTGGGCGGCGATATCTTTGCCGGCTGTTTTACCCAGGCGCTCGCTGGTCTGGGTCACATCCAGGATGTCGTCGATGATTTGGAATGCGAGGCCTACGGCGCGCCCGAAAGCGGTCAAGGCAGCCAATTGAGCCGGGGTAGCATTGGCACTCATGCCGCCCAAACGCACAGCGCAGCAGAGCAAGGCGGAGGTTTTGCGCTCGTGAATGAATTGCAACTGGCGCAGAGACAGTTTGCGGCCTTGGGCCTCCAGGTCAGCTACCTGGCCAGCAACCAGGTTCAACGAGCCGGCTGCCTTGGCCAGTTCCACGATGGCTTGGCGGACCGGGTAACGAGCTGTGCCGGGCCATTGGGCGGCCACCTCGAAGGCTTGAGTTAACAGGGCGTCGCCGGCCAAGATGGCGATGGCTTCGCCGAAGACCTTGTGGTTGGTGGGCTTGCCTCGGCGGAAGTCGTCGTTGTCCATGGCCGGCAGATCATCGTGGATGAGCGAGTAGGTATGGATCAGCTCAACTGCGCAAGCCAGAGGCAGGGCCGCTTGGTCAGAGCCCCCGCAAGCTTCGGCTGCGGCCAAGCACAGCACCGGTCGCATCCGTTTACCGCCGGCAAACAGCGAATAACGCATCGCCTTGTGAATCGTGGCGGGCTTGGTGCGGCTGGAAGGCAAGAACCGGTCCAACGCACGATTGATCAGTTGTTGGCGTTGGGCCAGGTAATGCTCTAGGTCGAAGCGCCCGGAGCCGTCGCCACCGACACCGTTGGCAGCCATAGCCATGCGGGGTTTTTACGCCAAGCCCACCCGGAGAGCAAGCCGAACGGCGCATCTGAGTTTCCTGCCAATCTCGTAGCCGCCGTCGTCAGACGGCGGACCAAGCGAACCTGGCCCATCGATCCGCCGACTTACGTCGGCGGCTACGCATCTGCCTGGTAGCCGCCGCCGTCAGGCGGCGGATTTGGCCGGTCATTTCCGCCGGCTCACGCCGGCGGCTACAGGGCTGGCCACCCAATATCGTAGCCGCCGCCGTCAGGCGGCGGAGTGCAGGGAAACGAGATGCGACCGTTGGACCGGGGCGAGCCGGTCAGGGATTGCAGCCGACTGCCTCGGTGAGCATGATCGTGGCCGCTATGTCCACGCCAAAGTCGCAAGAGCCCAGACAGGCCGACCCGGGCTTATCGTCTCCGGCCGGAACGGCCACCGCCAAAGCGCCTGCAGGTGGCGCTGGTCTGGCCCGTCGGGTATCGATTGATGCGTACCGGGGGTTTGTCATGTTGCTGATGATGGCCGAGGTGCTCGCCTTGGGCCAAGTGGCACGGGCACTGCCCGACAGCAAGTTCTGGGCGTTTGTTGCCCAACAACAGACTCACGCACCATGGACCGGGTGCACTCTGCATGATTTGATTCAACCCTCGTTTTCCTTTTTGGTGGGGGTGGCGTTGCCGTTCTCGATTGCAGCTCGCCTGGCTCGGGGCCAGACCCGCCGAGGGCTTTGGGTGCATGCGGTCTGGCGGGCTGTAGTGCTGGTGCTGCTGGGCATTTTCCTGCGGTCGGTCGGGCGGCCCAGCACAAACTTCACGTTTGAAGACACCCTCACCCAGATTGGCCTGGGCTACGTGGCGCTGTTTGCATTGGCGCAACGCTCGCCCAAGGTGCAAGGTATGGCCTTAGTCCTGATCTTGGTGGGTTACTGGCTGCTGTTTGCTTGCTATCCATTGCCCGGGCCGGATTTCGACTGGAAACGCGCAGGGGTGACACCGGATTGGCCGCACAATCTGGCCGGGTTCGCAGCGCATTGGAACAAGAACACTAACCCGGCCTGGGCGTTTGACACGTGGCTTCTGAACCTGTTTCCGCGTCCGCGGCCATTCACGCATAACCCAGGCGGGTATGCCACGCTGAACTTTATTCCGACCCTCGGCACGATGTTGTTGGGGCTGTTGGCTGGGGCTGGCTACGAGCCGGTCTGGCTCCGGCGCAGACCCTGCGGCGGCTGGTCGGCGCGGGGGTCTTGGGCTTGGCAGCGGGTTGGGCGCTGGAGGCGGCTGGGCTGTGCCCGATTGTGAAGCGCATCTGGACACCCAGTTGGGTGCTGTATAGTGGGGGCTGGTGTTTTGTGCTGCTGGCTGTGTTCTACTTGCTGACCGAGGTTTGGGGCTGGCAACGATGGGCGTATGCGCTAGTGGTCGTGGGCGTCAACTCCATCACCGCCTATTGCATGGCGCATCTGACGGTGGATTTCATCCGCAGTTCGTTGCGCACGCATTTGGGCGAGCGGTTTTTTCTACTGTTGGGCGAGCCGTACAAGCCGTTGGTCATGGGCTTGAGCATCTTGCTGCTGGAATGGCTGATCTTGCTGTGGCTGTATCGCCGCCGGATTTTCATCAAGATTTAGTCAAGCACAGCTCGACTGTGCCCAGCAAACTGCGCCGTGCCCAGGCTCGGAGTCTGGTGTAGCGGGCCGCAAAACGACAGTCCAGTAGGCAGCGTTGAAGCACAGTCGGTCCAGACCTGATCGAGCTCAACTCAAATCGGCCCGCCCATTGTGCCTCAAACCAGTAGGCGCCGGCCAGTCCCGCTCCGGCTTAAGAGCCTGTCGTACTTTGCCGCGAAAGACTTGCCTGAGTTGGACAAAAGCCTGGCCACGATGGTCAACCGGGCGAAATGACACAACGCCTCACAACCATCGACCGCAACACGCGCTTCCTACTTGCCGTGGACCTGCGCGATCGGGTGGCCGAAGATGAGCTAGTCCACTTCGTGATCCACGCTGTCGAGCGACTGCCGCTGTCGGCCTTCGCGGTCAACTACAAGGGCTGTGGAGCTGAACAATATCCACCCCACATGATGTTGGCGTTGCTGATTGACTGCTATGCCAACGGCATTTTTAGCTCGCGCCGCGTCGAGCGGGTCACCCATCGCGACATTGCGGTGCGGTACCTGACCGGCAACACCCATCCGGATCATGACACCATCTGCACGTTCCGGCGCCTGAGGAACAGATTAACCTGACGGATCCAGACGCGCGGCTGATGCGCAAGAACCAGCGGGAGGGCTACAGCCAGAGCTACAACGCGCAGGTGGTGGTGGATGCCGAAGGCAGCCAGTTGATGGTGGGCCAGCGGGTCAGCGACAGTGCCACTGACGCAGGTCAGTTGGAGCCGGATTTGCAGAGCATTCCCCAAGAGCTGGGTCAGCCCAAGGCGGTGCTGGGCTTTTCGACACTTTGTGCTAGTGGAGCTGCAGAAGGTCTGTGGGGAATGGGTCTTGGTGTGTCTGGCTTGCAAGTTGAATCCGCTGCACCGGTTGAGGGGCTGGGCCTAGGAGTCTGTCGGACCTAGCAGGTTTCGCATTCATAACATGTTGATTTTCAGGATGTTCATTTTTCGCGCCAAAATGCCCCATCGTTGATTATCAAGCACTTACGTCGAAAGTCCGACAGCCTCCTAGGCTGGCTTATGGCTTGAACTGGGCGGGTTTTTGTGGTAAGGGTTGGCCAGAGCGGAGTCTGGACAACCAGCACCAAGGCGCAGAGCCTATGCACAGGTCTCACAGCTCCAATGGCAGCCCTGCGGCCCGGTCTGGACCAGCCCGTGGTGGTGTGCCCCAGCCCGGGGGCCGTTCCATAGCCCGCCTGCCGCCAGGCCTCAGCATCAGCGGTCCAGTTCTGAGGGTTTTGCATTGAAACCCACCAGTGCCCATCGCTTTCCCCAGACTGAGCTCCTGCACCGATGAACCTTCAACCCAAAACCGTTCCATGGACTCATCCTGCAAAATGCGAAATCGGATGCAAAACCGGCAAGCTGGGTCGGCCCATCGTCTCGGAGGCGGGCTTGTAGAGGTTGACCTTTTGCTTGCGCTTTTGATGTTGGGTGCGCGGGTGTGGGCTCAAGTGCCCCCAGCCGATGCATTTAACCCAGGGGCCAACGCTGCAGTGTATGCGTTGGCATTTCAACCGGACAGCAAGCTGTTGGTCGGCGGCGACTTTACCAGTTTGGCCGGCGAGTTGCCCGTCCGCCTGGGTCGGCTGGCGCCTGTGGGGCACTTGGATCCGACTTTCTATTGCCGGGCCGACGGAACGGTGCTGGCCGTGCTGGTTCAACCCGATGGCAAGATCGTGGTGGGTGGCTCCTTCAGCAATCTGGCTGGGCGAGCAAGGGCGTATTTAGGTCGGTTGAATCCGGACGGCACCCTTGACGATGGATTCAATCCGGAAGTTAACAGTGTGGTCCAAGCGGTCGCGTTGCAACCAGACGCAAAGCTAGTGATCGGCGGCGACTTCACCAGTGTGGGTGGACAGCCGCGCATCGGGCTGGCTCGGCTGAACCCGGATGGGACGCTGGACGAGAGCTTCCGGGCCGATGCCAGTGGTCCGGTGCACTGCGTGGCGGTGCAGGCTGATGGCCGGATCGTGGTCGGCGGCAGTTTCACTAATTTGGCTTGCTACACTCGGTCTCGGTTGGCTCGGCTCCAGCCGGATGGGACCGTGGATGAGGGATTTAATCCATGGGCAAACGATGCGGTGCATTGCCTGGTGGTCCAACCGGATGGCAAGATTGTGGTGGGTGGGGCCTTTACCAGTTTGGCTGGGCAAGCGCGGAGCCGGTTGGGACGGTTGAATGCGGACGGCACGCTGGATGGCAGCTTTGGTGGCGGGGCCAATGGGCCGGTGTTCAGCTTGGGCTTGCAAGCAGACGGGAGGCTTCTTGTGGGCGGTAACTTCAGTAGTCTCGCTGGCCAGGCGCGGTCCTGTTTGGGGCGATTGAATAGTGACGGAACATTGGACGGAGAGTTCACTGCGGAGGCTGACGGCTCGGTATTTGCCCTGGCGATTGGGCTGGATGGAAAGGTGACGCTGGGCGGTACCTTTACAAGCTTGGCTGGTGCGTCCCGCAGTTGGATCGGTCGGCTGCAGCCCACTGGGCCGGTCAGCCAGAGGCTAGAGCGGACCGGATCGACGGTGAGTTGGCTGCGAACTGGGCCACTGCCCGAACTGAGCTGGGCAGTGCTGGAGGCTTTGCAGCAGGGCGGGGTGTGGGAACCGGTGGGCTTAGGGGAAGCGGTGGCAGGGGGCTGGCGCTGGGCTCAACTGCCACTGCCACCAGGCACCAGTGTGCGGGCCCGAGGCTATGTGGTCAGCGGTCACCGAGTCGGCTCGGGTTGGTGTGTGATGGAGTACCTGTGGGGCAAGCCCGTTTTAGTCGAACAGCCTGCCAGCCAGACCAATCAGGCTGGCAGCAGCGTCAGTTTTAGCGCCACAGCGTTAGGGGCTGAACCGCTGAACTATCAATGGTTCAAGGACGGCATGGCATTGAGGGACGGGCTCAAAGTCAGCGGAGCCAACACGCCGGTCTTAATCGTGACCAACCTGCTGGGGGGCGATGCCGGCGGCTACCGATTGGTAGTCAGCAACCTTTGGGGCACTACCACCAGCGCTGTGGCATGGCTAACGGTCGTCGGTGATCCATTTATCAAGGTGCACCCGGTCAGCCAGACGCGCGATCGGGGCCAAAGTGTCACCTTCAGCGTGGTGGCTGCTGGCACATACCCGTTGAGCTATCGATGGTTGAAGGACGGTGTGGCGTTGGTGGACGGCGGGCGGCTCAGCGGCACCACTACCCCGAGCCTAACCGTGACGAATGTGTTTCCAGCCGACGCTGGCAACTATTGGGTTGTGGTCAGCAACCGCTATGGGATGGCCACAAGCGCGGTAGCGCAGCTTACACTGAATCCGGATCTGGCCATTTCGGTGCACCCGGTCAGCCAGACGCGTGATCCGGGCCAAAGCGTTACTTTCAGCGTAGTGGCCACGGGCACTCACCCGTTGGGCTATCAATGGTTCAAGGACGGTGTGGCGTTGGTGGACGGCGGACGGCTCAGCGGCGCTACGACACCCAGTCTGACGATAACGAATCTCTTTCCAGCCGATGCGGGTAACTATTGGGTTGTGGTCAGCAACAGCTATGGGATGGCCACAAGCGCGGTAGCACGGCTGACCCTGAATCCGGATCCGGTCATTTCGGTGCACCCGGTCAGCCAGACGCGTGATCCGGGCCAAAGCGTTACTTTCAGCGTAGTGGCCACGGGCACTCACCCGTTGGGCTATCAATGGTTCAAGGACGGTGTGGCGTTGGTGGACGGCGGACGGCTCAGCGGCGCTACGACACCCAGTCTGACGATAACGAATCTCTTTCCAGCCGATGCGGGTAACTATTGGGTTGTGGTCAGCAACAGCTATGGGATGGCCACAAGCGCGGTAGCACGGCTGACCCTGAATCCGGATCCGGTCATTTCGGTGCACCCGGTCAGCCAGACGCGTGATCCGGGCCAAAGCGTTACTTTCAGCGTAGTGGCCACGGGCACTCACCCGTTGGGCTATCAATGGTTCAAGGACGGCGTGGCATTGGGGGACAATGAGCGGGTGGTTGGTTCCACCACACCGAACCTGCAGGTAAGCGCCCTTTACTACGGCGACGCCGGAAACTACTGGGTCGTCGTGAGCAACCTGTATGGCAGCGTCACCAGCGCGGTGGCAACATTGGCAATCGTGGCAGTGACAGTGGACCCCACATTTAATCCCGGTGCTGACGGTGCAGTGTATGCGTTGGCATTGCAACCAGACGGCAAGGTGCTGGTGGGCGGCGATTTCACCAACTTGGCTGGCCGGGCTTGTAGCCGCTTGGGTCGGCTGCTGCCTAGTGGCGAGCTAGATGTGGGTTTCGTGGGCGGGGCTGCTGGACGGGTACTGGCTCTGGTGGTTCAACCGGACGGTAAGATTGTGGTGGGTGGCTCCTTCAGCAATCTGGCTGGGCGAGCAAGGGCGTATTTGGGTCGGTTGAAACCGGACGGCGCCCTTGACGATGGATTCAATCCGCAGGTTGACGGCACGGTGCAGGCGGCGGCGCTGCAGCCGGACGGCAAGCTCCTGGTAGGCGGCGACTTTACCAGTGTGGGCGGGCAGAGCCGGAGTCGGTTGGCTCGGTTGAATCCGGATGGCACGTTGGATGAGACCTTCCGGGCTGATGCCAGTGCCACGGTGTATTGTGTGGCGGTGCAGGCTGATGGCCGGATCGTGGTGGGTGGCACCTTCACCTCTCTGGCTGGCTACAGTCGCGTTCGGCTGGCTCGGCTGCAACCGGATGGGGGACCCTGGATGAGGGATTTAGTCCACAGGCCAACGGTGCGGTTTATTGCCTGGCAGTGCAGCCGGATGGCCGGCTGGTGGTGGGTGGAGCCTTTACCAGCTTGGCTGGGCAAGCGCGGAGCCGGTTGGGGCGGTTAAACGCTGACGGCACACTGGACGGTGGCTTTGTTGGGGGGGCCGGCGGGTCGGTGTTGACGTTGGGGTTGCAAGCGGATGGCAAGATTTTGGTTGGCGGCAGTTTCAGCACCCTAGCTGGCCAGACGCGGTTGTGTCTGGGACGGTTGAATCCCGATGGCACATTGGACGGCGGGTTTACGCTGGCAACGGACGGTCTGGTGAACGGGGTGGCGATTGGGGTGGATGGCAAGGTGACGGTCGGTGGCGCGTTTAGCAGCTTGGCTGGGGTGGCGCGAAGTCGGTTAGGTCGGCTCCAAGCCAGTGCGCCTTTTAACCAAAGGCTGGAGCGGGCGGGATCGGCGTTTAGTTGGCTACGGAGCGGGCCGGGGCCCGAAGTAAGTTGGGCGGTGTTGGGCGTATTAGGCCAGAGTGGCTCGTGGGAACCGGTGGGCGTAGGAGAAGCTGTGTCCGGCGGATGGCTTTGGGCTGGGGTGTCGGTCCCGCCAAGGGCGCGTGTGGTGGCGTGGGGTTACGTATCGGGCGGCTACCAGAGCAGCTCAGGCTGGTGTGCGGTGGATGCGCTTGAGGGCGAGCCGGTCGTGCTGTGGCAACCGGCCAGCCAGACCACTCATGCTGGCAGCAGCGTCAGTTTTAGCGCGGCAGCGTTCGGGGCTGAACCGCTGAATTATCAATGGTTCAAGGACGGTGTGCCGTTGGAGGATGGCCCGAAGATCACTGGCGCAACCACGCCCACTTTAACCCTGAGCAACGTGCTGGGTGGCGATGCGGGCAGCTTTTGGGTGGTGGTGACCAATCTTTGGGGCAGTGCCACCAGTGCCGTGGCGCAGTTGACGGTGGTGGGTGACCCGATGATCACCGCGCACCCGATCAGCCAAATGCGTAAGCCGGGCCAGACTGTCAGCTTCAGCGTAGTGGCCGGGGGCACTGAGCCACTGAGTTACCAATGGTTCAAGGACGGCGTGGCGTTGGTGGATGGGGAGCGGGTCAGCGGCGCCACCGCACCGGAGCTGACGTTAAGCAATCTATCCGCGACGGATCTGGGATACTACTGGGTGATTGTCAGCAACCTCTACAGCACTGTCACAAGCGCCGTGGCGGTGTTGACGATGGAGCTGTTGACTGTCGATCCCACGTTGAATGCCGAGGCCGACTCGAGCGTGAATTCCCTAGGTCTGCAGCCAGATGGGAAGATTTTGGTGATCGGAGGGTTCTCGGGTCTAGCTGGGCAGAGGTGCTCGCGGTTTGGCCGGCTCAACCCCGACGGTAGCTTTGACTCCACCTTCATGCCAAACCCGGATCATCGGCCTTTTGCCTTCATTGTGCAGCCGGATGGCAAAATCGTCATTGGCGGGGGATTTGGCAACGTAGGTGGACAAAGCCGGCTGTTCTTGGCGCGAGTCCATCCCGATGGAAAGCTTGATCGAAGCTTTACGCCAGAGGCGGACTGGCTGATCTGGTGCTTCGCGTTGCAGTCAGATGGCAAAATTCTCCTTGGTGGCGAGTTCACTAGTGTCGGTGGGCTGAGCCGCTCGAGGATTGCGCGCCTGAATGCCGACGGCACAGTTGATCTCGGTTTCAATCCCGGAGCAAACAGCTCCGTCTATTCCATCGCGGTGCAGTTGGACGGCAAGATTGTAGTTGGTGGCAGTTTCACGAATTTGGGTGGGCAGAGCCGCCAATACATTGGACGGTTGAACCCTGACGGCACTGTGGACCCGAACTTCAACCTGAGTGCCGATGGAGCGGTCTATGCCCTAGCTGTGCAGCCGGACGGAAAGGTGCTGGTGGGCGGCAGCTTTACGACTTTGGGCGGGCAGAGCCGCTCGGGCATCGCGCGACTCAACGCTGATGGCAGCTTGGACCCCGACTTCAACCCGGGCGCAAAGCCTCCTAGCGTTTCCAGCTTCACGTTGCAGGCGGACGGCAAGATCATTGTCTGCGGGGGCTTCAGTGACTTGGGCGGCGTGAGGCGAGCGAATCTTGGCCGTCTGAGTCCCGACGGACGCGTTGATCTAGGCTTCGCCGTTAATATCGAAGGTGGGCCTTATTGGAGTCGTCCTGTTGCCTTGCAGTCGGACGGCAAGATCCTGATTGCTGGTGGCCTTCCGGGAGAGCTGCGCTCATGCATTGGACGGCTCAACAACACCGATCCGGCCATCGACTCCCTTCGGTATGACGGCTCAGTCATCAGATGGGACCGGGGCGGCAGTAGCCCGGAGTTCTGGCGCGTCAGCTTCGAAGTCTCCACCAACGGCATTGATTGGGTGAGCCTAGGCGATGGCATCCGCTCAGAGGGTGGTTGGAAGTTCGAGGATGCATCATGGCCTGCCGACGTCAAAATCCGTGCCCGAGGCTACGTTACAGGCGGCTCTCGCAACGGCTCGATCTGGTTTTATGAAGCCACGGGTGGACCGCTCTGGTGGGGCGATCCGCCACAAAACCGGACCTACGTGCTTGGCTCGGTGGCAAGCCTTTTGGGAGTAGCCTGCGGCACTACGCCCTTGAATTATCAGTGGTTTAAGGACGGCGTGGCGTTGGTGGATGGTGGCCGGATCAGCGGCGCTACCACCGCACAGTTAATTGTCTCCAACGCCTTTGGGGCCGACAGCGGCAATTATCACGTGGTAGTCCAAAATCCCTTTGGCACCCTCACCAGTGCCGTGGTCAGACTCACCATTCTTGACCCGGCCATCGTGGTTCAGCCGCTGGACCAAGCCCCTGCCCTCGGTGAGTCGGTCAGCTTCACTGTCGAGGCGGTGGGCACTGAAGCCCCAAGCTATCAATGGTGGAAAGACTGGGTGCCGTTGCAGGACGGGGGGCGGATAGCTGGGGCGACCACAGCGCAGTTGACTGTGACCGCTGTGCAGGAAGCTGACGCGGGCTCTTACTGGGTGGTGGTGAGCAACCACTACAGCAGCATCACTAGCCAGGTTGCCCAGCTAGAGTTCCGCGCCGCGGTTGACGCAACCTTTAATCTTGGCGCTGACGGGGATGTGCATGCGTTGGCGTTGGAGCCGGATGGCAAGCTTTGGGTGGGCGGGGCGTTCAGGACTTTGGCAGGTCAGCCCTGCAATTACATTGGCCGACTGAATGCGGATGGGACGTTGGACGGGGCAGTGCATTTGGATGCCGACGGGCCGGTGTATGCGTTGCTGAAGCAGGCGGATGGTGGGCTGTTGGTTGGGGGCACCTTTACCGGCTTGGGTGGTCAGCCGCCGGGTTACCTAGCTCGGGTGCGGCCTGATGGCACAGTGGATCGGGGGTTTGATTTGGGGGTTAATGGGCCGGTGATGTGTTTTGCGGTGCAGCCGGACGGCAAGGTGCTTTTGGGCGGTTCATTCAGCAGCGTGGCTGGGCAAGCGCGGGGTCGGTTGGCTCGGCTGAATGCCGACGGCAGTTTGGACACTGGGTTTAATGCGGCAGCCAGTGGTTTGGTGTGTGGGTTGGCGGTGCAGTCAGACGGTAAAATTGTGGTGGGTGGGGCTTTTGGCACGCTGATGGGGCAGGTGCGGAGTCGGCTGGGTCGATTGAACCCGGACGGCAGTTTGGATGCCGGCTTCGATCCGGCGCCGAACAATCCGGTGTATTGTGTGGCGGTGCAGCCGGATGGCCGACTGCTCATCGGCGGGGCATTCACGTCTGTGGCAGGACAGACCCGTAACCACCTGGCGCGGCTGAACCCGGACGGTAGCCTGGACCCCGCCTTTAATCCCGATCCAGACGGTCCGGTCCGTTGCCTTGGACTGCTGACCGGCGGGCACATCGTAGTGGGTGGTGCCTTTGGAGTGATTTGCGGGCACTATCGCTTTTGCTTGGCTCGGCTCGGGCCAGACGGCGCATTGGGCAGACCGATCGACTTGGCCATTGACGGTCCGGTGCTGGCGGTGGCCATCGAGCCGGATGGAGACCTTGTGGTAGGCGGCAGCTTTAGCACTTTGGCAGGTCAACCGCGCCAACGACTCGGCCGCTTGACCGCCCCGGCCCCTGTGACGCAGCGCTTGGATTACGACGGGGCTGCTATCCGATGGCTGCGCACGGGCAACGGACCGGAGCTAAGCTGGGTGCAGTTTGATTACTCGCTGGACGGCTCAAGCTGGGTACCGCTGGGCTTTGGGAGCCGAATGCTGGGTAGCTGGCAGTTGAGCGCCGTGTCGGTACCGGCGCAAGCCTGGGTGCGTGCCCGAGGGTATGTGACGGGAGGTTTTCATAATGCTTCAGGCTGGTGGGTCGAGGCGGTGGGTTTGGGTGCTGAGCCTATTCGGCTGCACATTCGCCGTGAGGGTTCGATAGTGGTGCTGAGCTGGACCGGAGGCCGTGCGCCGTATCAGGTGCAACAGAACACCGACTTGGCCAATCCTGGGGGCTGGACTGATTTGGGCGATCCAGTTTGGACCGACTCGATCACCCTACCGATCGGCCCTGGCAACCTCTTCCTACGGGTGCGTGGACAGTGAGCCGCGTCACCCACACCTGCTGTTGCTCCACGACTGTGCAGGTTTCAAGCCAGTGGCGCGAATAGGTTCGACGAGGCTACGGCTACCGAGGCGTGGCTAGCGCACGGGCTTGCCGAAGGGCCGATTCCACTTGCTGAGCTAGGCGTGAGACGATCTCTTCGACCAGCTTTTCCCCCAGCGCCTTGGAGGCCGTCTTGCGAGGGTCTTGGCCGTGGATGGCATAGAGCGGATGGGTTGGGTCGTGGGTCGAAGCCTCCGTTCGTGGCGTGGTGGGCAGCGTCACTTGGGCTGCGTCGCGTCCGCCAGTAAGCCGTTCCAGGTGAACCCAGTCGGGTTTTAGGGCCAAGGCAATGCTGGTCTCGTATTTGGCCGCATGGTCGCCGCCATACCGGTCGCCCGGCTGGGGTGTGGTGACTTCCGGCTCTGCCAGCCCCAGGAAACGAACCTGGGGATGCCGTTGCTGGGCGGCTTGGGCTAGTCGATGCACCATGTTCACTTGTTCCAGCGGGTAATGGCCGGTCAACAGCACCACCACCTTGAAGCCCTGTCGGGCCAGATGATCCAAGGTGGCTTCGATCAACGGCACGATGTGCGCCTCGGGCACAATCAGGGTCCATTTGTAGCCGATGTGACCGCCGCCGGTGCCGTAGAAGAAGGTGGGTAAGACCACCCCGCCGGTGCGTTGGGCCACCCGCTCGCACAACGCATGCGCTTTGATGCCATCAAAACACACCGGCAAATGCCAACCGTGATGTTCGAACGTCCCCAGCGGCACATACGCCACCGGCGCATCCCGCAGCACCTCTTCCAGCTCGTCTGGCGACATTTCCTCCATCCGGCCGTGCGGTCGGCTGGGCGCCTTCGCACGCGGCGGCTGAGCGGCCTTGATGGCCGCCGGCTCTCCGGCAGAACTGGCGATGGACTTGACCTCAGGCTGGCCCCAGCCAAGTCCAGCCCCACATACCCCAAGAACGGTTCCCAGTCGAACAAGCCAGCCGAGGGTTGGTGGTTTCATCAGCTTCATCAACCGCATAGTGAGCTGTGCATTCGAGTTGGCAAGTCCCCAAGCCCAGCAAATGCGCTCTACTTTGCCCTGCAGCGCTCTGTTTGGCCGCACCCAGTTGGAAACATGGCTCCTGCCTTGGCCTCCGCGGCGCATCAGCCCCCGTACACCAGCGCCAGCATCCATCCGAGTGCATCTCATTTTCTTGCCTTCCGCCGACTTACGTCGGCGGCTACCAATTTTCCGCCGGCTCACGCCGGCGGCTAGGTTGGGCCGCCGACTGGAAGTCGGCGATACTTCTCCCCTGGAGTAATGGCCAGAGTTTATGCGGGGTGGTTCAGGCCGCAAATACTCGACGGGGCGGGCAAGGTGGGAAACCTGCGTCACCCCAGCAATGCCAGCTTGCAATAGACCGAGATGCGCCCGCATCCATACCCCGCGTGCGGTTGCGGCTTGACGCGGTGTGGGGCTTGGGGACTGAATCGAGCGGAAAAATTAATGGATCGCATGAAGGCTACGCTTGGTTCAAAACGGCTCGGCACTGGGCCAGTCTCACGGCGTCAATTCCTCAGCGCCACGGCGGCGGTCAGCGCCTTGACGCTGGTGCCCCGGCATGTGTTGGGTGGAGCCCGGTTCGTGCCGCCCAGTCAGAAGGTGAACATTGCGTTGGTGGGCTGCGGGGGTCAGGGCCGGACCAATGCGGAGGCGCTCTTTGGCCATCCGGATGCGCAGATAATCGCTGTGGCCGACCCGATCGAGCAATTCAGCCTGGAACGGTTCTATTATCGCGGCCAGGCAGGTCGGCTGCCGGTCAAAGCGCAGATCGAGAAACACTATTCGGCTCGGACACCTAACTACCGGTGCGCTGAATACGAGGATTTCCGGGTGATGCTGGAGCGCGAGAAAGCCATCGACGCAGTGGTGTGCGCCACGCCCGACCACGTGCATGCGGTGGTCACGGTCACGGCCATGCGCTTGGGCAAGCACGTGTATTGCGAAAAGCCGCTCACTCACAACATTTGGGAAGCGCGCTGGGTGGCCCGAGTAGCCCGCGAGACTGGGGTGGCTACTCAGATGGGTAACCAAGGCCATTCGGGTGAGGCGATTCGCCAGACGGTCGAGTGGCTGTGGGACGGCGCGATTGGCACAGTGCGCGAAGTGCATGCTTGGTCCCGAGCTGGTCGTTGGGGGACCGAGTCGGGCCGACCTGGGCCCGCCCCGGTGCCGCCGGGCGTCAACTGGGACCTGTGGTTGGGCCCCCGCGCAGCCCGACCCTACAGTCCGGCCTACACACCGGTCACTTGGCGCGATTACTGGGCTTTTGGCACCGCGCCCATCGGCGACATGGCCTGCCACAATCTGGACCCGGCCGTGTGGGCTTTGGACCTGCGGGACCCGATCAGCGTGGAGGCCTGCGCTGCCCACGGGATGGACGATGAGGTCGCCCCGCCTGCGGCCATCTACACCTATCAGTTCGGTCCACGGGGTAACCTGCCTCCGGTCAAAGTCACCTGGTACGACGGCGGCCTGCAACCACCGCGACCGGAGGAGTTGGGCGATGCGCCCTTGGAAGGCGGCGGGAACGGGTGCCTGTTCTTGGGCGATAAAGGTGCACTGATGTGTGCGGGCTGGGGCGGCGCACCCCGGCTGATCCCCGATTCGCGCATGGACACTTACCAACGTCCGCCCAGGTCCATTCCCCGATCCAAAGGCCATCATCGCGATTGGTTGGATGCGTGCAAAGGCGGGCCGCCGCCTAGTGCCAACTTCGAATACGGCGCCCGCATCACCGAGCTTGTTCTGCTTGGCCCAGTGGCGTTGCGGACTGGCAAGAAGATCTATTGGGACGCCCAAGCCATGAAGGCCAAGAACGCGCCCGAAGCCGACCGATTCATCAAAGAGGAGTATCGGCCTGGTTGGGAAATCAGTTAGCTGACCGCCCGTGCAAAGGCTTGCCACCGGATGGGCGGCGCAGGGCCAGGCCTGGTGATGGGCGCAGGGCCAGTGTGCCACCTCAGCTCAAACGATGCTGCCCACGGTTGTGGTTGGCTGTTGCTTTGCGTAAGCCCCGGGGCCAGACTAGGCGCAGGTATGAGCCTCAAATCGATGAACAGCGTGGGCGGTTACCTGATCGGATGGATTCTGATGGTCGGGCTGCTGCACCTCAGTCAGGCAGCCGATTGGGTGGTTTATGAAGGTCGGTCCGGCCCTGGCCAGGGCAAACATATCGTGTTTTTGACCGGCGATGAGGAGTATCGCTCCGAAGAAGCCGGGCCGATGCTGGCCAAGATCCTGGCGGTCCGACACGGGTTCAAGTGCACGGTGCTGTTTGCGATTGATCCGACCGATGGCACCATCAACCCCACCGTCACTACCAACATCCCCGGCATGCAAGCATTGGACAGCGCCGACCTGTGCGTGATGATGCTGCGGTTTCGGGCCTTGCCCGATCATCAGATGAAGCATTTTGTCGATTACCTCAACGCGGGCAAACCCATCGTGGCCCTGCGCACCAGCACGCACGCGTTCCGATACGGGCGCAACGCCGCCACTAGCTATGCCCAATACTCGTTCGATAGCCGGCAGTGGCCAGGGGGTTTCGGCCAGCAGGTGCTGGGCGAAACCTGGGTGGACCATCACGGCATTCACGGCAAAGAAAGCACGCGGGGGGTGATCAATCCCTGTTATGCCGATCATCCCATCCTGCGTGGGGTGACGGACATTTGGGGGCCGACCGATGTCTATACGGTGTCGAACCTGCGGTGGGATGCCCACGTGTTGGTTTGGGGCCAGGTGCTGGCGGGCATGAACCCGACCGACCCGCCTGTGGCCGGTCGAAAGAACGATCCCATGATGCCGTTGGCTTGGATCCGCCGTTACACCGGACCGCAGGGCAACACCTCCCGCATCTTCACCACCACCATGGGCGCTGCGGTGGACTTGGAAAGCGAAGGTTTACGGCGCTTGCTGGTCAACGCCTGCTATTGGGCGGTGGGTCTGGAAGACAAAATCCCATCCAAAGCCAACGTCGATTACGTGGGCGAATACAAGCCGCGCTGGTTCGGCTTCGGCCAACATCGACAGGGCGTCCGGCCTGCCGATCTGCAGTTGAAATAAACCTCAGCGCAGCGTGGCTACCTGGGCGCCGATCGAGCCGTGGCCTGAGCCGCACTTGGAGCTGCGGCGGGGCAGTAGCCGCGGCGTGCCTGCGCTGGGCTTGAGCCCGGGGCGCTGCTGGCTAGACGTGGAACTTAAACAGCAGCACGTCGCCGTCTTGCACCACGTAATCTTTGCCCTCGACGCGGTAGTAGCCCTTCTCACGAGCCGCCTGGAATGAGCCGCACTCGATGACGGCTTGAGCCGGGACCATCTCAGCCTTGATGAACCCCCGCTCGAAATCGCTGTGCACCACTCCGGCAGCCACCGGCGCGGTGTCTCCAGCGCGGATGGTCCATGCGCGCACCTCGTTTTCGTTGTGGGTAAAGAAGGTCCGCAGGCCCAGCAGTTGGTAAGTGGCCCGAATGAGCCGCGCCACACCCGATTCGGTCACGCCCAAGGCCTGCAAATACTCAGCCGCCTCCTCGGGGCTCAGGTCGATCAAATCACTCTCAAGCTGCGCGCTCAACACCACCGTGTCGCACGCGTGATGAGTTCGGGCATAGTGGCGGATTTGAATCACATACGGGTTGGTGTCGGCTGAGGGCAGGTCGGTCTCTTTCACATTGGCGGCGAAGAGGGTGGGCTTGTCAGTGAGCAGGAACAGGTTCTTCAGCAGCCGTTTTTCCTCGGGGCTCAGGGCCAGGGTGTTGGCCGGTCGGCCGGCGTTCAGGTGCGGCTCCAACTTGGCCAACAGCGCATCTTCAGCCAGGGCATGTGTGTCGCCTCGCTTGACCTCTTTGGCCACCTTGTCGCGCCGCCTCTGGACCGTCTCCAGATCAGCAAGCACCAACTCGGTGGTCACAATCTCAATGTCCCGCACCGGGTCCAGGCTGCCTGGTAGATGCGTAATGTCCGGGTCCTCGAAGCACCGCACCACATGCACCAAAGCGTCCACCTCGCGGATGTGGCTTAGGAACTTGTTGCCCAACCCTTGGCCTTGCGAAGCGCCTTGGACCAGGCCAGCAATGTCCACAAACTCGAATGCCGCCGGGATAATGTGGGGCACGCGCGCGATCCGAGCCAACGGTTCCAGGCGCGGGTCCGGCACGCTCACCACTCCCACGTTCGGTTCGATGGTACAAAAGGGGTATTTCTCGGCTGGCGCCTTGTGCGCGCGGACCAAGGCGTTGAACAGGGTGGACTTCCCCACGTTGGGTAGCCCTACAATCCCGGCTTTCAGCATGGCTCGATTGCCCGGTGCAGCCCGGC
>Ga0207433_10004240_pt1 | contig 26557 bp, 19 predicted proteins | sample YelNatPaOPGAMG01_FD_187559 | JGI IMG/M metagenome (GOLD analysis project Ga0207433, IMG submission 187559) | Hot spring thermophilic microbial communities from Obsidian Pool, Yellowstone National Park, USA - OP-RAMG-01 (SPAdes) (version 3) | ecosystem: Environmental > Aquatic > Thermal springs... | reverse complement strand
TATTCCAATCCTTAGGTCTTTTATTGCTTCTTTATTTTCACCAATTAACTCATAAACATAGGCACGCCCCCTCAATGATTTAATCAACAATTCTTTTCTTGAATTTTGAGTCATTGGCTCTTTGAGTGATTTTATCATTACCTATTTAATATTTGTCCTATTAAATCCTGAGTTTTCTTTAACCAGACCCTTGCACCGATTTTCTCAAAAATTTCTTTTGCCTTTTGTAAGTATTCTGTAGCCTCTGTTTTGTCGCTCAACTGATCCGCCACGCAGTATGGCGGATGGACGTTACACTTTTTTAACGCCTCACCATAGTAATAATATGCCTTTCCAAGTTCAAAGGGCTGTTTCAATTTTTCAAAGAGTTTTATCGCCTCCTTGAATTTGCAATTGGCTATCTGCCATCGGGTATCGGCACTGGAAGTGCCTCCTACAATTGCTTCAATCCTTGCCTGGAGAAGAAGTGCCTGAGATATGCCCGATTTTATGTTCAACTCTTTAGCCAGTTTTAGTGCCTTTTCTATGTATTCTTTTCCCTTCTTAGTTTTATTCTGCACCATCTCAAGTTCTCCAAAAGAGAGATAAATTCTTTGCAAGATTTCTTTCGCTTTAATTCCTTGTGCAATTTTTCTTGCACTTATGGAATATTGCCTTGCAAGACCATAATTTTTATCTTCAAGATGGACTCTGCCGATATTGTTGAGACACAATGCCTGACCATATTGGTACCCTAATCTTCCATATATCCTCAGGGATTTGGCATAATATTCAAGGGCCTTTGGATAATCACCAAAACAAGCATACACATAGCCAATATTATTGAAAGTATATGCCTGGCCCTGGTGGTCGTCTATTTCTTCTCTTATTTTAAGGGCTCTGGTGTAATATTCAAGGGTTTTTGAATATTCACTAAGATTGCTATAGATAAAACCGATATTATTGAGGAGCCTCGCCTGACCTGCTCGGTAACCTATTTCCTCAAATATTTTAAGAGCTTGGATATAATATTTAAGTGCCTTAGAATAGTCGCCAAAAGTATCATACACAGAACCGATATTATTGAAGCTCCTCGCCTGGTCTTCTCGGTTGTCTATCTTCTCAAATATCTTCAGGGATCGAATGTAATATTCAAGAGCCTTTGGATAATTACCGAGACTGTCGTGAGTAGAACCAATATTATTGAGGATCCTTGCTTGACCTTCTCTATATCTTGTCTCTTCAAAAATCTTCAGAGATCTGGTAAAATATCTGATTGCCTTAGAATATTCACCAAGCATATAATGCACATAGCCGATATTTTCAAAACTTTCGGCTTCGCCTTTTTTATCACTCATTTCTTTACTTAATAAAAGTAACTTTTTTGCGTAACTTAGCATTTCTTTGTATTTACTGATTGAACCATAGACCTCAGTTAATTGTAAAAGACATTTAGCCTCAAATTTCCTGTCAGCCATACTTTTCACAACTTCCATACACATACTCAAATCATTTATTGCCTCTTTACTTTTGCCAACTAAATTATAGGTCTCGGCCCGACCTATCAAAGATCTAAACAACGATTCCTTTCTTGAATTTTCAGTCATTTTATTTATAGAAAAATTTTCCTTTGATATATTAAATCTCTCATCCCCTTCTTCCCATTGTAATCAAAATGAATAATAGATCGGGTAGATTGCCAAAACTTTCTTACCCATTTGATATCCCTGATTTCTCTTAATATTCTCTTAACATCTTCCATTATATACTCGTGCTCGTTTCCAATCTTGGATAAATTTCTTAAGTTTTTACAGAGTTCATAAAATGAATGTGCCAATTCTGCCCCCTTTTTTCTTTTTTTGACAATTTTCAGTGCCTGTCTTATATGTGAAATTGCCTCCCGGGGATTTCTACTAATCATTACCTTGCTTACAGCCATCAAGGCAATTGCTTTTTGTTCTTCCGACAAACTAATCTGGCTTGTTAGAGAAAGGGATTTTTTTGCCAATCTTAGTGCAACCGCATAATTTTTCTGTGCTACTTTCAAATCGCTCATTTTTGAATAGACTTCTAATAGACCACTTTTATCATTCGTTTTGATAAATATATCTTTAGCCCTTCTTAATATTTGCTCTGCTTTATGAAATTTCTTAAGTAATGTATAAATCTCGCCAATTTTTACCAGAACCTGGCTAACCTGTTGCTTGTTGCCTGATTTTTCCCCAAAAGCGAGAGCTTTCCTGTAGTATTTCAGGGCAGTAGGGATATCTCCCTTATGGAAATATGTTTTCCCTAAATGCTCTAATATTCTTGTAATACCAACCATATAGTTTATTCGTTGCGACAAAACAAGACTTTTTTGGAAATATCTTAATGCTGTATTAAATTCACCTCCCGCCAAATAAAAATTTCCAATGTTATCGTAAGCAACCACCACGCCCATTTTGTAGCCTATTTCTTCAGATAGATTAAGATATTCTTTGTAATATTTCAGTGCCTCTTTTAGTCTAATTTTCTCCTCGTAAGCCATAGCAATACTATTGAATGAAATTGCAAGTCCAATTTTGTGGCCAATTTCATTATTCATTTTAAGACATTTTAAAAAATATTTTAATGCAACATTGATGTTACCTTTATAAAAATATACAAGTCCGATATTGTTAAGAGATGATGCTTCAATCATTTTATCCCCAGTTTTTTTGGAGATTTCAAGACATTTTTTATAGGATTTTAATGCCATATCAAATTTGCCTAAATTGTGATAAAGTATTCCCAAACCATTAAGGATATTTCCAACATATCTCTTGTTGCCTAATCTTTGAAAAATTTCAAGTGCTTTTTCATAACATTCAAGAGATCTATCAAAATCTCTCTTATACCAATAAATAATTCCCAAAGTATAAAGACCAGAAGCATAAATATCATTTTTGTCTTCTTTAATTATTGTTCTTCTTATCAAATGTTCAGCCTGATTATAATCACTCATCCCTCGGGCTATGAAATTTGCAATCGTAATTGTAGTTATTTTTATCAAAGAAGAATAAGATTGGCTGTCCCTCTTACAAAATAGGAGTATTCTCTTGCAATCAGCAATTGCCTGTTCATAATGCCCCATAAGACTGTGGATATCTGATCTGTTTTTTAATGCTCTAACAAATAATTCTTGTCTCTTTGTAGACATATCCTCTAATAGTTTTTTATTTTGCTGCATAATTCTTTTACCTTTGCAAACCATTGTTTTGCTCCAATTTTCTTAAAAATCTCTTTTGCCTTTTGGAGATATTCTGTAGCGCCCTTTTCCTCTTCTTGCCCCCTCACTCCTGCCCTCTCCCCAAAGGGGCGAGGGATTTTATCTCTAACCTCTGTTCTTCGCAATAAACATTCTCCATAATAATAATACGCCTTTGCTAAATCAAAAGGCTGTCTCAATTCTTCAAAAATCTTTATCGCTTCTTTAAATCTCATATCCACTATCTGCCATCGGGTATCCTCACCAAAAATGCCTCTAACATCCCCTGATAACCCCTCATCACCCTTTATCACCCTCAATAACCCCTGATTTAAAATCCTTGCCTGGAGAAGGAGTGCTTCAGCCTTGCCTGCCTTTGAATTCAATCCCAAAGCCAAATTAAGTGCCTTTGTCGTGTATTTTTTTGCCTTGTTGATATTATTCTGTGCTATTTCAATTTCTCCAAAAGCAAGGTTCACTTTTTGTAAGATTTCTTTTGCCCCAATTTCTTGAGCAACTTTTTTTGCCCGGGTAAAAAATTTTCTCGCCTGGTTATATTTTTCCTGCTCAAGATAGTTCCTGCCGATATTATTTAAACTATGTGCTAAACCGTATCGCTCGCCTATCTCTTCTCTTATCCTCAAAGACCTTTTATAATATTCCAAAGCTTTGGAATAATTTCCATTTCTATGATGTATAAGGCCAATATCATTTAGGCTTATTGCTTGGCCGTCCTGGTCGCCTATTTCTTTTTGTATCCTTAAAGATTTAGTAATGTATTCAATCGCCTCACGATAGTTGGCCAGTCTATAATGTATAGAACCTAAATTACTGAGACTGGTTGCTTCACCATACCGGTCGCCTATCTTTTTTTGTATCTTCAAAGACTTGTCCAAATATTCAATCGCCTCCCGATAATTGCCAAGTATTTTATACACAAAACCAATATTGTTTAAACTGTATGCCTGACCCCACAGGTCTCCTATTTTTTCCTGTATCTTCAAAGATTTGCTCAGGTGTTCAAGTGTGGCACAATGATCTCCCAAAAAACGATAAACCCCGCCAATATTGATGAGGCTAATTGCCTGACCTCTCAAATCTCCTATTTTTTCCCGAATCTTTAATGATTTGGTATAGCATTTAATTGCTTTAAGATAATTGCCAAGCACACGATGCACATATCCGATGTTATTCAGACTATTCGCCTGCTGTTGGCAATTGCCTGTCGTTTCTGTGAGTCTCAAAGATCTTGTATGATATATCAGTGCCCGAGAATAGTTGCCAAGACTATTATACGCATAACCAATATTGATAAGACAATCTGTTTCTCCCACCTTATCATTTATTTCCTTATAAAACGAAAGCGCTATCGTTGCTAAATTCAGCATATCTTCATATCTACTGATAGAACCATAAACACTGCTCAATTGCAAGAGGGAATCAACTTCAAATTTTTTGAAACCCATCCTTTTTGCAATTGCTTTAGCAATTTCCAAATCTCTTATTGCTTCTTTACTTTTACCGATTAAATTGTAAACCTCCGCCCGACCCATCAATGATTTAATCAACAATTCTTTTCTTGAATTTTGAGTCATTGGCTCTTTGAGTAATTTTATCATTAACTATTAGATAATTTCCACATTAAGTCTTGGGTTTTCTTCAGCCATAATCCCGCGCCAATTTTTTGAAAAATTTTTTCTGCTTCTTTCAGATATCTCAATATCTTTTCTACCGTTTCCCGTTCTCCGTTCTCCGTTCCACGATAGAACAAATATACCTTAGCAAGTTCGTAAAGAGATTTGGCAAGTTCAAATTTCATCTCTTCTTTGCGGGAAATTGAAATGGTCTTTTCAAGATAAAAAACTGCGTCCTCTAATTTCTCTTTTTGTTTTGAGGATGCGAGCGCTTTGCCCATAGCACGCAATGCCGAAATCTTCTGTTCCCTGGCGCCGATCTCTTCCGCAAGTTTTAATGCTACTTTTGAAAATTCAATTGCAGATATGTAGTTTCTTTTTATAATACTCAATTCAGAAAAACCTGTGTAAGTATCTGATAGAAATATTTTATTCCCTGTTTTTTCTAATATCTTTTCAGCCCTTTTTAGGAATTTCTGTGCATCGTCAAATTTCTCCAGCATTATATAGATTCTACCTAAATTATTACAGGCATTACCAATTCCTCTTTTATAGCCTACCTCCTCTGATATTTTCAGATATTTTCTATAAAACTTGAGTGCCTCATCCAATTCACCCTTACTATCATAGATAACCCCGATGTTGCTACAGGCAATACCAATTCCCTTTCTATCGCCCATCTCCGTTGCTATCTTCAGGTATTTTTTGAGATAGGGAAGTGCCTCATCTAATTCCCCCTTACTATTATAGATCATCCCAATATTGTTAGAATCTATACCAATTCCCTTTTTATCTTCTATTTCCTCTGATATTTTCAGATCTTTTTTGAAAAACTCAAGTGCCTTATTTAATCTACCCTTATTGAAATAGACAATCCCGATATTAGAAGAAGTCATCCCAATTCTTTTTTTATCCCCTATCTCTTCTGATATTTTCAGACATTTTTTGAAATATTTGAGTGCTTCATCTAATTTACCCTTATCCGCATAGAGCGCTCCGGTACTGATACAAACGCTGCCAATTCCTTTTTTGTCATTTATCATCTCATAAACCTTGAGTGCTTCTCTGAAATATTTTAGTGCTTTATCATAATCACCTCTATTTCGGTAGATAACTCCAACTGTATTTAAGCCATAGGCATAGATTGCAGATGTTTTGTCTTTATTTATTTTTTGGAGTGCATTATCCATTATTTCTTTTGCAGCATCATAATCGCTCTTTTTGGTTGCGAGGAGAAACGCATAATCTATTAGTATCTCTGGAAATATTGATGGGTTTACATTTCCTTCCCTTTCACAAAATTGAATCAATTTTTGATAATCCCTAATTCCCTTGTCGTATTCACCTATATGATAATAAACCCCTGCCCTTTCCCTCAATGCTTTAATAAACAACTCTTTTTTCTTGGCAGTTAAATTCTGTGTTGATATGTCTATTTTACCTGATTCCATAATTCATTAACTTTCTTAAACCAAAATTTTGCTCCGATTTTCTCAAAAATCTCCTTTGCCTTTTGGAGATATTCTGTAGCGCCCTTTTCCTCTTCTTGCCCCCTCACCCCTGCCCTCTCCCCAAAGGGGCGAGGGATTTTATCTCTAACCTCCGTTCTTCGCAATAAATATTCTCCATAATAATAATACGCCTTTGCTAACTCAAAAGGCTGTCTCAATTCTTCAAAGATTTTAATCGCTTCCTTGAATTTTTCATCTGTTTGTCCCTTTATCTCTCTATTGCTTTGTGTTTTTGCCATTCCGATTCTCGCCTTTAATAACATCACCTGAGCCTTACCTTTTTTTGACTTTAACTCCCGGACGAGTCTGGATGCTAAAGCAAAATAATGGAATGTCTTTTTATCAAACCTCCGTACTCTTATTACCGGGCCGTCTTTAGCAATAGACCGTGCATCATCATCTTCTCCAGCCAATCTTTTTTCGCTAATTTTCATTTCTAATTCTGTAAGGGCTAAATAGGTATCTAATAATCCCTGTTTATAACCAATTTCTTTAAAGATACTTTTAGATTTCAGTAGATAATGACGGGCCTTTGCTGTCTGATTACTGTTCAAAAATATCTCCGCTAAATGCAAACTTGCCATACCAATACCTTTTTTGTCACCAATCTCCTCTGAAATTCTTGATAACTTCTGCAAAAGCCCTTTTGCTCTACGATAATCGCCCCTATTCAAATATACTAATCCTAAATCACCGCTTACATAAGCAATACCCTGCCGGTCCCCAGTTTGCTCGGCAATTTTTATTGATTTTTTATAAAGTTTGATCGCTTTATCATAGTCGCCTGCTTCGTAATAGATACTTCCCAGGAATTCACTTGCCATACCAATCCCTCGCTTATCACCAATTTCCATCATAATTCTTAAATATTCCTGATAATATTCAATTGCTTTATTATGGTCAAATCTATCCTGATATATGAAACCTAAATAAGCATTGGCTATTCCAATGCCTTCCTTATCCCCAATTTCGGTGGAAATTTCCAATTTCCTCTGATAAAGCATTTTTGCCTTATCATAATTACCTGCTTCGTGATATAAATTTCCTAAATGTCCAATTGCTACGCTAACCCCAAATTTGTTTCCAATTTTTTTTGAAATTTTTAATGCCTTATGCCGAACTTCAATTGCTTTATTATACTTACCTTTATTAAAAAAAACCGTGCCTAAAGTATTAAGCCCAACTATCTTCGCTGTTTGAATCTTATAATTGTACTCGTGTGCATTGAGTCCTATGATTGACCGACGTTCTAAATTGTTGATCAATGCAACCCCTTTTTGAGATGAATCTATTGCTGCCTGATTTTGCCCTTGAAGAAAATAAATCCATGCCTTAGAAAAATGGATATTTATCTTAAGGAGTTCTATCTCCAATTCATCCACGATACCACGCGGACATCGTGGGAACTTTTTGTTCACAATTTTCTCGGCGTTCAGAAGAAGATTCATTGCATCGTCTATCTTCCCTTGATTATCGTAAATCCCTGCAATTTTTATTTTAGATTTAGCAATGATTAGATGATTCCTTTCTGCATACCGTAGCATTTTTTGGAATATGTCTAACGCCTCTTCATATTTCCCGACAAAAGCATATGTTTCTCCAAGATTTTCCAGGGATTTGATTAGTAGTTTCTTTCTTGAGTTTTCAGTTACAACGTAATTGGCCATCAAGTCACTTATTCACTTGTTCAGGTCTTTTCTTTTAGAAATTATGCCCTGAATCAAGGATTCTTTTTTATCCGACTCCATAATTCATTAACTTTCTTTAACCAGGCTCTTGCACCGATTTTTTCAAAAATTTCTTTTGCCTTTCGGAAATATTCTGTAGCGTCCGTTTTTAAACGGGCGATTCCTTCTTCGTCTTCCTGCCCCCTCACCCCTGCCCTCTTCCCAAAGGGGCGAGGGATTTTTTCTCTAACCCCTGTTCTTCGCAATAAACATTCTCCATAATAATAATATGCCTTTGCCAGTTCAAAGGGCTGGTTCAACTCCTCAAAGAGTTTAATCGCCTCTTTAAATCTCCTATCCGCTATCTGCCATCGGCTATCGGCTACCTCAATCCTTGCCTTTATAAGGAGTGCCTTTGCCTTGCCTGATTTTAAATCCAATTCCTGAGCGAGTTTCAAGGCGCTATTCCCATATTCTGATGCCTCTTTAATAAGATTTTGCTTTATTTTTAATTCGGCGATATATGAGAATACATCTATTAAAAGATACTTATCACTAATCTCTTTTACGCTCTTTTCTGCATCTATTAGATATTCTTCTGCTTTTTTTAATTCACCAAGTTCTAAAAATAGACTTCCTAAATTACTGATTGTCCTACTAATGCTTTTTTTATCCCCAATCTCTTCCGAAATTTTTAAAGCTTTCTGATATAATTCAAATGCCTTATTATATTCACCTCTATCATGATTTGCAACCCCTAAATTACCATTCGCTAAAGCAATGTTCTGCTTATCAGCAATTTCCTCAGAAATTTTTAAATACTTTTGATATAGTTCAATCGCCTTGTCATATTCGCCTTTATCATGATAGAAAACCCCTAAATTGTTACTTGCTATACCAATGCCTCGTTTATCACCAATTTCCTCACAGATTTTTAAATCCTTTTGATACAGTTCAAGCGCCTTGTCGTATTCACCTTTTGTACGGTAGATCACACCTAAACTATTGAGTCCATTTGCTTTTATTTTCTTATGTTTAATCTTTGTCTGTTCAGGAATAGTCGCAGGAGATATTTCATCAACTATTTTCAACCCAGTTTCTGCTTCTATTATTGCCCTTTGCATCTCACCGTTTATTTTATAGACCCAGGACCTTGAGATATAAATTTCAGCCCTCTCAAGTTGTTCTTCTACTGTATCTCCGGTTAGAAACATCTGTGCCTCCTCAAAGGTCCTTAATGCAATTTCATAATCACCCTGATTTTGATAAACATCAGCAATCTTTCTTTTTGTTTTTGCTAATGTTAAATGTGAATTTTTACTATATTTTAATACCTTCTGGAATGAATCAATCGCCTCACCATATCTACCAATTAAACTCAAAACCTCACCTTTCCCATCTAATGCCCTGATTAAAAGTTCCTTCTTTAAGTCCATAGCCATTTTATCAATAATTTATTGGTAAAGATTTAATCAATAGATTTTTACACAGTCCGCTACTATTTTCTAATTTGCGCATTCAACCATCTTCTTAAAAAACAGCGATGTCCAGAAACACCTAACTCTTTTGTATTTTACCCTCTAATCTTTCATAAGAATCTATTGCCCTGGTGAAGAATTCTATTGCCTCTTCATTGGCATAGACCTTCTTTGCCTTCTCTCCGGCCTCCACTGAATATAGGAGGGACTTGTCATAATCTCCACCAGCATAAAAATGGTAGGAAAGTAAACCTAAAAATTCTTCTTTTCGGTCTTTCAGTTCGGTTTCAATGAATGTCCCAATCTCACGATGGAGTTCCTGTTTTCTTGCAAAAGAGAGTGTACCGTAGGCAACTTCCTGGGTGAGAATATGTTTGAAGAAGTATCGTATCTGCCCTTCTGCTTTTTCCTGTTTTATCAAGTCAAACCGCTCAAGATTGCCGAGGGCCTTTTTCAGATACTGGGGCTGGGGGTAGATACCATTGATCAAAAACCCATCAAATTCTCGTCCCAAAACCGAAGCCACCTGAAGCACATCCCTTTCCTTAAGGTCAAGGCGGTCAATTCTGGATAGTATCACAGCTTCAACACTATCTGGAAGTTCCAATTTCTTAATGTCTCCCTTGAATCTCCAGGTTCCTTTTTCTTCTACTATATAACCCTGTTCAATCAAAGATTTTATTAGTTCTTCAATATAAAATGGATTGCCCTGTGATTTTGTAATTATCACTTTCTTTAAGTCATCCGGAATATCCTTAATGTTAAGCAAATTTTTAACCAGTTCCAGGCTGTCTTCTTTTGAGAGTTCTCTTAATCTGAGCTCAGTTGTCCAATCTTTTTCCATAAATTCTTCTTTTCTTTTTAAGGGTCTGTATACAAGGGTGAGGAGAATTGGTTTATCTTCAATGTTTCGGCCAATATAATTTACAAGTTCCATTGAAGCGGTATCGGCCCAGTGAAGGTCTTCAATTATTATGTTTACTGGCTTGGTCAGGGTAATAAATTTCATAAAGTCAAAAATTATATCAAAGACCCGCTGTTTTCTTATCTTGGCATCTAAATATTTTGTAAGGGTATTTTCGGGAAATGGGACTCCCATTACCTCACCAATTACTGGCAACCACTCCAAGAGTTTTTTATCAACAATTGAGCATTTTTCTTTTATCTTTGATGCCCGCACTTTAACTGAATCTCCGGGAAGAATATTAAAAAAAGTAGTGAGAATTTGAGCCCAGGGATGGTATGAAAATGCACTGCCATAGGATAGACAATTGCCCTCATAAATTTGATACCCATTTTCTTTTGAAATTTTGATAAACTCCTGGACCAACCGTGATTTCCCAATGCCCGGTTCACCTGTGATTCCAAGAATCTGTCCTTTACCGGTTGCACATAACTTGGCAACTTCCTGTAATCTGGCAATCTCTTTATCCCTGCCTACAATCTTTTCGCTTTCGGAAAGCCAGCGTCCTAATGCCTTCTTTTCAATTTCTTTCTTTTTAATTAGTTTGTAGGTCTGGATTTTTTTCTTCTTACCCTTATATTCCTTTTCCCCCAAGAATTCATATTCAAAGATACCATATGTCTTATTAAAGACTGGTTCACTTACGACAATTGTTCTATCCTCAGCCTTTGCGGCAAGCCTTGCGGAAAGATTTACCGCATCACCAAGAGTAGTATATTCCCTGCGCAATTCACTGCCCACCGGAGCTGCAAAGACTGAACCAGAGTTTATCCCGGCCCTTAATTTCAGCGATTTCAATTGGGGATTATTTAGTATTTCATAGGTAAACATCACTGCCCTTTTTTCGTCGTCTTCATAGGCATGGGGGAAACCAAAGATTGCCAACACCCTTTCACTATCCTTATAGACGTCAATCGCATTTATCCAACCATCATATTTTTCTATTGTCTCAACAACAATCCTATAGAAATTTTCAAGCATGGAAAATGCCTTTTTGGGGTTTTTGTCATAGGGAATTCCCGCAAAATGTAAAAAGACAACGGCAATCTTTCTATGCTCACCATCCTTATGGTCAAAATAGGGTTTTAATTCAATTCTTTTTAATAACCATCCAGGAATATACTCTTCAAGAACTGAAGGCTTCTCCTTTATCACCTCCCAGGGTAGTTCCTTTTCTTTAACTTTTAATTGTGTTTTCTTTTTCATTCCGATATATTTCCAGACTTCTCCCTTTGGTTCAAAAATTACATCGGGAAGTCCATCTTTGACTTCAGGACTGACAATTATTTCACCGGGCTGGGCAAGGTCAATCATTGACATCAGATAGTTTGCTGAACTACCACTAAGAAAGAAGTTATTCCCGAGGTCCTGAAAATAGACCTTTCCTTTGGTCAAACCAATGTGAATTTTAATCTGAAAGGTACCAACCTTTGTCTTGGTCCTGGTATGTGCTTTGACAAATTTTAAAATCTCAACTGCCGAATTGATTGCCCTTTCATCGGAACTGAACGCTGCCTCTTGGGGAAAGAAGGCCAAAAAGGCATCGCCTCCAAATCGATAGATATCACCCTGGTATTGATAGACAATGTTTATGAGTGGGCCAAAAAAATTGTTGATTATCTTATTTACCTCTTCAGCCCCTTCTTTACCCATTCGGGCGAGTTTCTCACTCATTGCAGTAAAACCGGAGATATCCGCAAAAAGGAGTGTTGAAACGAAAGATTCTGAGGTTAGATACTTTCCTTCAGAAAATTTTGATAGAACAATTTTCCGAGGTAAAAAACTTGCCACCGAGTAAACAATTTCATCTTTTTGAAATTTCTTCATCTTTTTCTCCTTAATTATTTATTATAAATGATTTTTATACAAAATCAAGGGTTAATTAAAGAAAATTTAAAACCCGAATCCAGCGATAACTGAATTCTAAAGGGGCACGATTTATCGCTGGATTGGGCTAAAATGCTATTGATTTTCTATGAGTTTGTAATGTAATGCATAGGGACCTTGTTTACACTTTTCCAGTAAGAACTGGAAACAAGATTATCTAAAACCACTGAGGAAAATAGAGTAATATCTTCGTTCGGTTCGGGCAAAATCTTTTTAAAATAAGGTCCCTTAACGTTTGCATCGGAATCTTGACAAAGGCAATCTTTTGGATATAATGGATAAATGCCGGTCTCCACGCAGAAATTTGAAATCAAGATAAATGAAGTCTGGTGCAAGGGCTGTGAAATTTGTGTTGCCTTCTGTCCCAAAAGAGTTTTAATAATGGAAAAGGCTAAGGCAAAGGTTGCCAACCCTTCGGCCTGCACCGGGTGTCAACTCTGTGAAATATACTGTCCTGATTTTGCAATAGAGGTGGAAAAAATATCATGAAGGTATCAAACAACAGGACGATAAAACTGACGACCGGCAACGATGCCTGCGCCGAGGCCGCAATTGTTGCGGGTATGCGTTTCTTTGCCGGTTATCCAATTACTCCCTCCTCAGAAATTGCCGAAGTTTTATCAAGAAGACTACCTGAAGTGGGAGGGGTTTTCATTCAGATGGAAGACGAAATCGCCTCTATGGCGGCAATCATCGGTGCATCGTTAGCGGGAATGAAATCAATGACTGCAACGAGTGGCCCGGGATTTTCCTTAATGCAGGAGAATATTGGTTATGCTGCGATGGCCGAAGTCCCGGTGGTTGTGGTAAATGTCCAGCGCGGTGGTCCAAGCACAGGACTGCCAACCCTTCCTGCTCAGGCTGATGTAATGCAGGCAAGATGGGGAACCCACGGTGACCATCCGGTAATTGCCGTTGCACCATCAACGGTTCAGGAGACTTATGAATGGACAATAAAGGCATTTAACTTTTCAGAAAAGTATCGTGTGCCGGTGATTATCCTGATGGATGAAATTGTGGGGCATTTGAATGAAAAGATTGTCATTCCTGATATTGGTGAAATAGAGATAATTGAAAGGAAACTTACAACCGATTCTCCGGAAGAGTATATTCCCTATAAGTTCACCGAGAGCGATATTCCACCCATTGCCCATTATGGGACCGGCTACCGTTTTAATGTCACAGGCTTAAGCCATGATGAAACCGGTTTTCCCACCAATGACCCCAAAAAGATTGATGCCCTTTATCGCCGGATAAATCGCAAGATTGATAGATACGAAAACGAAATTCTCTCTTATAAACTTGAAAATCTTGAAGATGCGGAAGTCTGCCTTGTCGCTTATGGTTCAAGCGCCCGTTCGGCAAAGAGGGCAATGCGGGAAGCAAGGGCAATGGGAATAAGGGTTGGGCTGTTTCAAATTTATGTGCTCTGGCCTTTCCCCTATAAAGCACTGGCCGAGATTTCAAAACGGATTAAAAAGTTCATTGTGCCGGAGATGAACCTGGGTCAAGTTGCCCATGAGGTTGAGTATGCGACAAAGACCGAATGTATAAGAGTAAATCGGGTTGATGGTAGTCCAATAATGCCACAGGAAATCTTAAAGGAGATAAAAATTGTTTCCCTATAAGAAATATTTAAGACTTGATAAGTTTCCCCATATCTGGTGCACGGGTTGTGGTTGTGGCATAATAATGAAGGCGATCTTAAGGGCAATTGACCGCCTCAAAATACAAAAGGATGATGTGGCAATCGTTTCGGGAATTGGTTGTTCTTCCCGGACCCCTGGCTATTTAGATTTTAATACCCTCCATACCCATCACGGAAGGGCAATTGCATTCGCTACAGGTTTGAAACTTGCCCAACCAAAATTGAAGGTCATTGTTGTCACCGGAGATGGTGATGCCACGGCAATCGGTGGAAACCATTTTATTCATGCAGCAAGGAGAAACCTTGATATGACAGTAATTCTTTATAATAACTGCACCTACGGTATGACTGGTGGTCAGGTTTCACCAACAACTCCTTTTGGAAAAAAGGCGAGCACCGCACCCTATGGAAGCACTGAACCCGATTTTGATATTTCAAACCTTGCGATTGCCGCCGGCGCATCGTTTGTGGCGCGTTCAACCTGTTATCATGCTACACAACTGGATAAATTGATTGAAAAGGCACTACTGAAAAAAGGATTTTCATTGATTGAGGTAATGTCACAATGCCCTACCTACTACGGAAGGCCAAATCGTCTGGGGAATGCGGTGGATATGCTAAAGATGTATAAAGAAAATTCAATACCCATTGAGACAGCCCGGAAATTACCGGATTCGGAAAGGAAGGGTAAAATTACAATTGGTGTGCTTCACGATATTGAAAGACCCGAATTTTGTGAGGAATATCAAAGACTTATTGAAAGGGTAAGAAAGAAAAATGAATAGAAAAATAGAGACAAATAGGAAGGGAAGATGCCATTTCGCTATGAATTGAGATTGAGTGGTTCTGGGGGACAGGGTTTGATTCTTGCCGGAAAAATTCTTGCTGAAGCAGCGGCAATTTATGATGGCAAGAATGCAACCCAGAGTCAGTCATACGGACCTGAGGCAAGGGGTGGTTCAAGCCGTTCTGAGGTCATCATCAGCGATGAAGATATTGACTATCCCAAGGCCGTAAATATTGACTTTTTACTTGCCTTTACCCAGGAGGCGTGTGACAAATATGCCCGGGATGTCAAAGAGAATGGCATTGTTCTTGTGGATTCGGGTTTCGTAAGCCGATATCCTGAAGGAAAGTTTAAAATTTACTCTGTTCCCATTACGGAAATTGCGGAGAAAGAGACGGGAAGAACCCTGGTTGCCAATATTGTTGCCCTGGGTATGATAACTGAAATTACTGGGATCGTTTCCAAAGAAGCAGTAGAATCGGCAATTCTCTCAAGGGTTCCCAAGGGCACTGAAGAATTGAATCTCAGGGCTTTTCGTGCCGGAATTTCTGCGGCTCAAAAGATAAAATAGTCTTTCTATTCCTTTGCTATCTCGGGTCTTACAAAATCGCCCTTTTTAAGTTCCTTTGCCCCGGGAATCCAGCACCGGGGGTCGGTTGGGATTCTATTCACCATAATCTGGAAATGTAGATTTGGTCCTGTGCACATTCCAGTTTTACCCAATTCACCAATTTCCTGACCCTTCTTAACCGTATCACCCTTTGCTACATAAATCTTATTGAGATGAAGATATACCGTATGAATTCCCTGTCCGTGGGCAATAACGATACTCTTGCCGTGTGCTTCAAGTTCTTCAACCATTACTACGATTCCGGTATTTGCAGCACAGACCTTTGTTCCAATAGCATTTGCAATATCAATCGCCTTGTGCGACCATTTATCAAGATTCTTATTATACCGCCTTGCCATTCCATAGAGGGATGTGATTGAACCAGCACAGGGCCAGATAAAATCCCCATTACATAAAAGGGTATCAAAATTCTTACTGTATGCCCTGCTGAAATATCGGCCCTCATACTTTAACATCTCCAGTGTTTCTTCGGTCAGGATGTGAATATCAAGTTCAACCGTATCCTTTTCTGCAAAATCACCGGCAATCACCCGAAAGGGCAACTTTATAGTCTTCGTTGAATCTCTTTCGGTATATTTCAATTTCATATAATGCCGACCAGTATCCGCATTCATCGGCACGGCGAGAATTGTCCGGTAGATATTCCTGCCTGCGGGATAAAGTTTATAACTCTGGGATAGAAATTTAATCTGTGGATTTGCAATGGGCAGGGTTGTCGTCACATTGAGGGTTGCAATCTCGCCTTGCTTGTAAACATTTTTATCAAGTGAAATGCTCTGAATTAAACTGTTCAAAAGGGTATCCGCAATCCGGGGTTGGGATGATACTATATTTACTCCCTTTGGTATCTTTTCTCCAATTGCTTTTTCCTCAAGTTCACCCGGCATTTTTGGAAGCAGGACAGGAATATTGAAATGGATGATTGATGGCTCGGATAGGCCGGGTAATATTGGTGCAATGAATTTAATAAACCGGTCGGTCGGTGTCAGTTTTTTTTCTAATGATATTATTCTTGAAGAATTCAATCCTGTAGTATCTTGCGCAGGATCAGTTGAATTCTTTTTCTCGGTACAAATACCATCAATATGAAGAATAAGAATAATTATTATCAATTTGCCAAGATAATTCATTTACATATTATAACCAGAAATTCTATTTTGTCAAGTGTAATTTGCAAACGTTAATTGACAATCGGGCACTTTTGGGTATAATATAAAAAAGGTACAAAAGGGAGATAAAATGGCAAAGGGAATTCTTTCTTATATCAAGTGCGCGGGTTGAGCGAGCAAAATTTCCAAGGCGCAGTTGGCGCTGGGATTGTCACACCTGCCTGAGATTAAAGACGAAAACCTTCTTGTGGGTATGAATACCGCCGATGATGCTGGTGTCTATAAGATTAGTGAGGAACTGGCACTGGTTTACACGGTTGACCTGCTTGCCCCGGTCGTTGAAGACCCCTATACATTTGGAATGATTGCGGCGGCAAACTGCATCAGCGATATCTATGCAATGGGGGGTGAACCAAAACTGGCCTTGAATATTATCGGTTATCCCGAAAAAGGCGACCCGGAGGTTTTGGGAAAAATTCTTGCCGGTGGTCAGGCAAAGGCAAAAGAGGCGGGTGTGGTAATCTGCGGTGGCCATACATTTAATAATGAAGGTATAATGTACGGATTATCGGTAGTCGGTTATATCCATCCCAAAAGAATCATTACCAATGCCAGTGCAAAACCCGACGATATAATCTTATTGACCAAACCAATCGGTGCGGGAACAATCATCCAGGCCATTCTACTTGAACAGACCAAGGGAATAGACCAGAGACAGGTTATTGATGGGATGACGGCATTGAATCAAAATGCCTCAAGGGTAATGAGGGAAATCGGTGTTGATGCAGCAACTGATATAACCGGATATGGACTTGCTGGACATTTAATAGAAATGGCTGAGGCAAGCAGGGTAGGTATTGAACTCTGGGCATCAAAGATTCCAGTTTATAATGGAGCAGTTGAAATAATCAAAACTGGAATAAATGAGCCAGGCATTGCTATGAACCTTCGTTCGTTTCGGGAAAAGGTGGATATGGAAGGTGATATTCCTAAAGAAATTGCGAGTTTGATTTTTGGTTCCGAAACATCGGGCGGACTTGCCATTGTCCTGCCTGAGAATAAAGTTAAATTATTCTCAGAACGATATCAAAGGTCGGTCCGGGCAATCGGTCGGATAACCAAAGAAAATCCCGGCCGATTGAGGGTCCGACCTTAAATAACAATGTTGTCTATCAATCTTGTGTTACCAAAAAATACTGCCAGAAGAATTAGATTTCCTTTTTTTAAAAACCTTACCGGCGTCAAATCCTTTTCATCCACAACTGCAATATAATCAATCTGGCCACCCTTTTCTTCAATCATCTGTTGCATCCTCTGGGTGATGTATCCCGGGCTGTGAATGTTCTCTTTGTAGTAAGCATCCCTTGCCCATTGCAGTGCCTTATAAAGAATTGTTGCATTCTGCCTCTCGATCGGTGAGAGGTAAACATTCCTGGAACTCATCGCCAGACCATCCGCTTCCCGCACGATTGGCCCTCTAATTATCTTAATGTCAAGGTTCAGGTCTTTTACCATCCTCTCTATTATTACTGCCTGTTGATAGTCCTTCTCGCCAAATACTGCAATATCGGGCTGGACAATATTGAATAACTTTAAAACCACTGTCGCAACTCCCCGAAAATGGCCGGGTCTTGACCTTCCACATAATACAGAACTTAAATCCGTAACCTCAACATAGGTTTTATAACCTTCTGGATACATCTCCTTTATTGAGGGATAAAAGAGCAGGTCTATTTTCTCCTTTTTGAGTAGTGTTTCATCCCTCTTTAAGTCCCTGGGATAACGGTTGAAATCCTCATGCGGTCCAAATTGAATGGGATTGACAAAGATTGAGCAGACCACAAAATCACTGTTCTCTTTAGCAATTTTAAGCAAGGAAAGGTGACCTTTGTGCAGGTAGCCCATCGTCGGCACAAAACCAATTTTTTGGCCTCTTTTTTTTACCCGATTTATAATCCTTTTCAGTTCGCCAATTTTTTTTATTATCTTCATTTTATGACCAAAAATTTACCCGTCGTAATTTCCCCATTAATTGTCATCTTGTAGAAATAGACTCCACTGTTGAGTCGGTCTTTTTCCAGCAACTTTATAGTGTGGTATCCTTTTTCATAACAATTCTCAAAACTTTCAACCATTTGTCCGAGTGCATTGTAAATTTCAAATTTAATGTTAGAATTTCCCAAGACGCTCACCGAAATATTGATTGCTCCCTGCGTCGGGTTGGGATAGAGGGCAAAGCCATTTAATGATTTTGTGGACTTTTCAAGAACTGCGACCTGTAGAATTCGGAATGAATAAATCTGAGGTGGCACATAGGAAGGGGATGTTTTTCTTATGCCACCGGTATTTTTTGAGAGAAGATAATAATAGATTGTATCATCAGGAGATTGGGGTGGTATATAACCGACATAGACCCCCGGGGTATCAATGACCGGACTCAACGGGACAGCCGTGAAATCTAAACCGCTGTTTACTTTATAAAAAACCAGAGTTGACTCCGGGATAAGTCCGCTTGAGGTAATTATTCGTGCCCGAACCCGATACGGCTCTGGTGTATAATATGTATCAGATAAAGGATTGTGAAGAATATGTATGAATTGGGCTTTGGGCACCTGCATCGTAATACAATGAATCGCCCCACCACTGCCACTCATTGATGAACAGTTTATACCAACCACTTGATAGCCGGGCAAATATTGTTGATAGGTGAGCAATGCCTCCTGGTCTTCAGGCAGACCGTAGATGGGAACAAGAATTCGATCGTTGACAAAAAGGGAATTGAGATAACTTGGTGGGGCATCTGAAGTTGACCAGGGCATTACAATCCTGACCACCCGGTAAGGAAAACCCTCCCGGTTTTTACAGTTGGCTATCGAATCAGCGCGATTGTCAAGAACTGTATCATTGGGATGCCCCGGTGCATATTCACCAACCATTACCAATGTATCATTCAAAATTTTCGTCCAGAGGTCAATATGTCCGGTGTATTCAATGAGAATTCTCTTTAAGGGAATCGTTTGCTCAAGACCACTGTATTCATACATCAGGGAGTCAATTTGAGAAACTGTGTAACTGGGATTCTCCTGGTAGATGAGGCTGCTGAAAAATCCGGTATTGTGTCCATCAACCATAAAGTTTCCCCCGGGGTGTTCTAATGGTGAACCATAGACCGGAATACCAAAGGCATTGCCAATTCGCCAGGGGATTGTATCATCAAGTGGTCTTGGGCGATTATATTGAAAATCCACAATGCCTTCGGTGTTATCTTCTTTTCTTATAAACCAGGGTCCATAATCCCTTATCCAGACAGAGTTATACGGAAAGATAAAAAATCTCACACTGTCCAGGGGAACACCACCATTTGATAGGTAGTTTTTTATATTAATTGTATCACCCGCCGATGCGATTATAAATGCCTTACAGGTTGCCACAACATTGCGGACAATTTCCCTCTCTACGGAGTTGAAAGTTCCATAAATCCAGGTGACGAATACCCCGCGCACCGGCTCATATTCTGCTGGCGTGACGACCGCACAACCGGGGGGCGGAGTTACAAGATGACTCCGGCCAATCTCTTCTATCTTCAAACTTTCTTCGGGGGTCATCCACTGTGGTAAGAATTCAATTGGCTTTTCGGTATTTAAAATAAATAAAAAAATTAGATTCATTTTTTCCTCCTCAATTTTTCAATTTCTGACCGCGGGCTTTTTCCAGTTGTTCAAAGAAGAGATTCTTTATCTCCTCAAGGCGCTCCGGTGTCTTTGCCTCAAATCTGAGGACAAAGACCGGCTGGGTATTTGATGCCCGAATCAATCCCCAGCCATCACCAAAATCAACCCGCACCCCATCTATATCAATGACCTTATACAACCGGCGGAAATAATCTTTTAAATTCTCAACAATCTCAAATTTTTTTTCATCGTCGGTTTCAATTCTTATTTCAGGTGTGGCATAATACCGGGGGAATTTTGCGCTCAGTTGAGCCAAATTTTTGCCCTGACTAATAATTTCAAGAAGCCTCAAACTTGCGTAGATGGCATCATCATATCCAAAATATCTATCCGCAAAGAAGATATGCCCGGACATCTCTCCAGCCAGGGGCGATCCTTCCTCCTTCATCTTTGCCTTGATTAAAGAATGTCCGGTCCGATACATTATGGGAATCCCGCCCAGTTCTTTGATTCTTTCAATCAACCCCTTTGAACACTTCACCTCAAAGATAATTTTTGACCCGGGTTTTTTTCTTAAGACCTCTTCGGCAAATATCGCAAGCAGGACATCCCCCCAGATGATTCTGCCGGTTTCATCAACCACCCCGATCCGGTCACCATCTCCATCAAGTCCTATTCCAATCTCATATTTGTCTCTTTTTACACAATCTATCAGGTCCTTGATATACTTCTCAACCACCGGGTCAGGGAGGTGGTTCGGGAAGTTTCCATCCGGTTCCTTGAACAGAATTTTGTATTTACAACCCAGTGCCTTGAGAATCTCTTCAACTATCGGTCCACAGGTTCCATTACCTGTGTCAAAAACTACCTTCAGACCTCTCTTTACCTCAATATTTTCTATAAGATAATTTATATAATCAGAAATCAAATCCCGTCTTACCGCACTCCCCTGGCCATAAACAAACTTTCCGGCACAAATAATTTTATAAAGATTTTTTATCTCCGCCCCATAAATTGCAGTGCTTTTTGCACATACCTTGAAGCCATTAAACTCTTTTGGATTGTGGCTTGCGGTAATCATAATTCCGTTCGGTATGTTAAAATAATACAGGGAAAAATATAAAACCGGAGTCGGCACCATTCCAATGCGAACGACATTGCATCCAGTCTCAATGAGTCCTTTAACCATAGTCTCTTCTATTTTGGGCGAGGAAATCCGCGCATCATATCCAACAACGACATTGTTATCGCCTGAATTTTGATAATATGTGCCAAGGGCGCGGGCAAGAAGAAGGACATTCTCTTCATTCAAATCAGTATGCGCAATGCCCCTTATATCATATTCCCGAAAGATCTGAGGATTTACCATAACTGCCTTTCCACAAAATCTATTGCCTGTTCAATTATTTCCATTGCCATTTCGGCCTCATTCTTTGTGATTATCAATGGCGGTGAGATTCTCAAAGAACTGAAGCCGGCACCATAGATGATGAGCCCGCGCTTGAAGCATTCGCCGGTGAGCACTTCTTTTATGTTCTTACCATCTTTTGTAACCCTTAAAGGAAATGGTTTTTTATTCGCCTTATCCTGCACAATTTCCAGACCAATCATCAAACCAAGTCCCCTTACCTCACCGATTATTTTGTGGCGATTGGCAATTTCAATAAGTCTTTCTTTCATATATTCACCCACCTCCCGAGCATTATCTATTAAGCCATTTTCAATGAGTTCCAGGGTTTTAAGTGCGGCTGCAGCGCAAACCGGATTACCACTGAATGTTGAACCGTGGGAACCGGGAATCCAGGCCCGCTGGTCAACTGTCGGGTCCATCAATTCTGCCCTTCCCACAGTTGCGCTCATCGGCAATCCTGAGGCGAGTGCCTTGGCAATTAAAATTATATCCGGGATTGTATCAAAATGCTCTGCCGCAAACCATTTCCCGGTTCGGCCAAGACCGCACTGAATTTCATCAAAAACCAACACAATTCCATACTTATCAGCAATCTTTCTCAAGGCCGGGAGGAATTCCTTCGGTGGCACAATATACCCACCCTCACCTTGAATCGGTTCTACCAGAATAAGGGCAACATCCTCAGGGTCAACAAGTCTCTCAAATATTACATCAGTGAGATAGGAAAGGCAGTAGGGAATAGTCTCACCATCAAATTCTTTTCTCAAACACTCTGGATAAGATTCATTGAATAGACAGTTGTAGCAATAGGGATATGGTGTATGAATAACCTCGGGGATGAGATTTGAGAAGTGAGAACGTTGAACCCTTTTACTGCCCGACATCGTCATTCCGGCAAAGGTTCGGCCATGAAATGCACCAATAAATGAAATCATCTTTGGCCTTCTTGTATAATACCGGGCAATCTTTAATGATGCCTCTATCGCCTCGGCACCAGAACTTCCCAAATAGACCCTTTTTGCAAATTTACCGGGTGTTATCCTGACCAACTTCTCGGCAAGGAGAATTTGAGGTTTGTAGTAAAAATCGCTCCCCGATATATGAATCAATTTCTTCAGTTGGGCGGTTGCTGATTTAATAACCTCGGGCGGGCAGTGTCCAGTTCCAACCACGGCAAAACCGGCTCCAAAATCAAGGTATCTCTTGCCGGAGACATCGTAAACCCAGACCCCTTTTGCCCTTTCCACAACCAAGGGGATTTCCCTTGTCCGGGTATGGGCACCAAACATTACCTTCTTATCACGTTCTATAAGAAGTTGAGCCTTTTTGCTCAACTTCGGAGATGTATATTTAATATTAGTCTCCATATTTCTCCTTAAGATAAATGAACATACTTCAGGGGTTTCACCCCTGCCCCCTCACTTTAATCCTCTCCCCGTTAAAACGGGGAAAGGGCAGGGGTGAGGGGAAATTTTATCTGTTTTTAATCTACCTTTATCTGTTTGAAATCCAAGGTATTGGATTGAAAAATTCAATACCTCAAGGTGTAACATCTGTATAGCGCACGATAAAGGCCGAACGGTCATAAATGTCCTGGAGTGCGATATTCTTTTCAATCAGGATATTCCTTATCTCAGATAGTCTTTCCTCAACAATCTTCGTATGAGTTTTCAATAGTTCACAGTATTGCCTTGTGCGTTTATTTGAACCACAAAGAACCTGAAGTGGGCACCTTCCACCACAATAGAAGTGAATCTCACATTTGTAACAGCCGAGAGTTTCTTTTAAAGATAATAATTTTTCGGGATTCCTTTTTAATTCCCGTCCTTTTTCAAAAGGAATATCCACACAGGCAAGTATTTCGCCACCAACCAGGTCATAATTTGTATCCAACTCAGCACCACAGGCGGTATGCCTTCTCTCTTTTCTTGTAATCAGATATAGGATCAACTCGTTTAAATGGGCAATGGGTAACAAAATTCCCATCTTTAGTTTTTCAATATAGCTTTTAACAATTATTCTTAAATCATTTGTATAATTATTGAAATATTCCGGGAAGTTACGAAATTCTTCCTGGGTCTCAACCCAGTGCCAGAAGAAATGGTTCACCAGACCATCTTCATACAATCTGAGAAATTCTTCAAAACAATTAAGCAGTGATTGTTCCTCCCTTAATGTTGACCACATCAGGACATTTCCCCAATAATTTTTCTTAAGAAATTTGAGATTCTCTTCAATCCTCTTCAAATCCGTTCCCCTTCTAAATCTATTATGTTGAATCTCATCACCATCAATGGAAACTGCATAAAGCCAGACCTTTTGTGCAATCTTTTTATAATTATTAAAAAATTGAATAAGATATTCACCATTTGTATAAATCATATATCTAATTTGCCCTGACATTCCATTTCTATTTAGATTTTCAATTATTGGGATGAATTTATGAGGTTCAAGAAGGGGTTCTCCGCCATAAAAACAGATAGTTGCCAGCCTTCCATTATGCCTTTTTAAAATTTCCTTTATAATTTTCAAATCCCGTTCCGCATTAACTTCCAATTCCTGAAGACTCAAATTTGAGTTATTTGTAATTGTCTTGTTAATACACTCAAGGCATCGGGCATTACACCTGCTGGTGATAAAAATGTTGATGATTACTCCTTTTTCCTCTTTAAAATCATTCATAAGCCTAAGCATCTTTACCAAAGGAATTCTCTTGTTGAAAACCAAAGAGAGACAGAAACAGATTCTGCCCCGGCAGTTATTTTTTTATCTGAACACCATCAAGGGGATTCTCCCCTTGAAAACCCTTAAATCCCTCTTATTCCCCCTTTACAAAAGGGGGAATTCGTTCTGTTTTAATCCGTTTTTATCCGTTTGAATCCAAAGTATTGGAATTATTGAAATTCCAATACCTGAACATAATCATCAGGGGCTAAAGCCCCTAAAACCCCCTACGGACAGGGGCAAGCCCTGTTCCTACAATTTGGATTAACCACACTTGTGCGGTCATGACACCACAAGTGGTGTCATTCCAATGTTTTCGTAGGGACAACCTTTATGGTTGTCCGTTTCTTTTCTGCCCCTCACCTTTATCCGCTCCCCGTTAAAACGGGGAGCAGGCAGGGGTGAGGGGGAATTTATTCTGTCTTAATCCGTTTTTATCCGTTTGAATCCAAGGTATTGGAATTATTGAAATTCCAATACTTAAAGTATAAACCATTTTTGGTTTACGAAATAATTCCCGTTGTTGACTCAATCTTATTTAAGTATTCTTGAAGAAAAATCCCGCCTAAAGTTCTCAATTTTTCACTAATCTTTACTCAAGATTTTGTCCCACCGGTTAGTATTTCAGAAGCTTTCAATAACCCATTTAATTATATTTAACCATTCACCAATTACCATTTAACCAATTTAGGAACAACCCCTGTGATTGTCCGTGTTTTTTCATCCGCGTAATCCATTATTTTATCCCTATGCATCCAGAGTATGGGATTTTTCAAATTTCTATTATCAATATGGAGGTGGGCGGAATCGAACCGCCGACCTATGCGTTGCAAACGCATTGCTCTCCCAGCTGAGCTACACCCCCTTTAGAATTTGCTGAAATTCAGGTCCAGACCAAATGAATTGAACAGGGTTATCTCTTTATTAAAGAGTCGCTCTTTATTTAAGTGAAAATTGAAATTGAACTCCCTTATTCGCAGACAAAGCCCGGTTTCAATATCCCAAAGGGGGGGGGTGAATTCTTCGTCAAATTTTTCACAGACACCAATGAGAAAGACAAAAGTTCTGTTTAGCGGTAATTCAAGACCGGAGAAACCTCGGAGAAAGTCCTCTTTTATAGCGCCGGCTTGAATTGTATATTCGCTACCGATAAAGACAAATCCTTCATTGAGGATGAGACGTTGAAGCAGAATGCCAATTTTATTGGAGATATAATCGTATGGCTCATTACTATTGAGAAAGCTATATTTGGGCACAAATACGAAATCACCTTTTCTATAGAGAACCCTCAAATTAACCCCATAATTTTCATTCACTCTGGTTTCATCGTTAAGGATAAATGAGAGGTCAAATCTTGAGGCAAAGAAGGCACGACCGAGACCAAAGCCAAACCGGTGGCGGTCTTTTAAGGGCGAACAATATGCTCCGATATCAAATTTGTGGATGTTTATTCCATAACCAATATTGAAGTCCTTTTCCTGCCAGATTCCCAGTCCACCATACTTTAATTCCGGGGCGACGATAATTCCGTAATCCTGCGTATCCCTTAATAAATCACCATAAAAATAATTTTGAAAGAGGACGATGTGCTGGGGAAAGATTTCAATATTTACCGGGTCATCAATATAATCAGCCACTGCGAGCACATTCATTCGGGTACGGTTTGCCCAGACAAAACATAAAGGAAGAAAAATAATTATTAAAGTTATTCTTTTCATAGTATTTATTATAGTCAAATTATTTTAGAAGTCAATAGTCGTTAACTTGTTTGCCTTGAGGAATCAAAAATTTTCTCACCTTCAGGGCTTTTAGCTTAGATAGAAAAAATTGATTTTTACACCATTTATCTCTTGATTTAGTTAAATACCTTTTGAGACCTATTTTTCTCACTTAACTTTCTTCTTAATAATGCGGTAAGGCTAATTGTAAATGTGCAAAAGAGGGTGCATTATAACCAAAATTTTTTAACCCACTTAACAAAAAAATTAAAAGTTCATTCTGCAATGCTGACTTGTGGGTTTTACGTGGTCTTGACTTAATCTTTGTTTAAAATATAATTAATCTATGGTGAGATATAAGAAAATAAAACATAACATCTATCCTTTTTTTGTAGAATTAAAAAAGATGTTAGAGGCGGATAAAGATGTAATTTTTTGTTATCTCTTCGGTTCTTATGGTCGGGATAATCCCAATCCCCTTAGCGATATTGATATTGCCGTTTATCTAA
>Ga0207433_10004231_pt1 | contig 26593 bp, 29 predicted proteins | sample YelNatPaOPGAMG01_FD_187559 | JGI IMG/M metagenome (GOLD analysis project Ga0207433, IMG submission 187559) | Hot spring thermophilic microbial communities from Obsidian Pool, Yellowstone National Park, USA - OP-RAMG-01 (SPAdes) (version 3) | ecosystem: Environmental > Aquatic > Thermal springs... | reverse complement strand
GGCTAAAGGAGAAATGGGTGAACTAATCCTAAACGAAAAATACCTTACAATAACCTTCAGGTTTAAGAGGAGAAAGGATGAAACGGCTGGGAGGATTGCTTGGGATTGCAACGAGAGAAGCCTAGACGGCTTCAGCCCGGAAACAGGCTGGGTTAAGATAGATTTGACAAGGCTATTCCATATTCACAGGGTCTATGAAATAAAGAGGAGGAGGAGGCTTCAGCAGGAAGCGTCGAAGAAGTCATCCCTCAGAAGAGTTTTGGCGAAATATTCTAGGCGTGAGAAGGATAGGGCTAAGGACTTCATCCATAAGCTGACGACTTCTATAACAAGGGAGTTTAAGGGCTATATTCATGGATTTGAAGGCTTAAGAAAGAATAGAATGCTTAACGGCTTAAGAAGGCATAATAGGAATATCTCAAAGAGCGACTGGAAAACCATTATAGCCCTTATGGATTATAAAGCTAAAACAGTCATCCTCAACCCGAGAAACTCCACGAGGAGGTGCTCCAGGTGTGGGATGGTTAATGCCCCGAAAGGAGCATTATACGTCTGCGCATGCTGCGGGTTGAGGATAGATAGGCAGCTGAACGCTGCAATAAACTTGTACCTTCAAATGGAGGGCCTTCCTCCATCTTTGAAGCTCTTCAATGAGCTTATGAGGGGATGGAGAGGGTTCGCCCAGACGGGGGAAAAGGCTGATGAGGGCTTCGATGAACTCGAGAGGAGCCCAAGGCTGATGAATCCCCAGAGCTACATATGCCTATAAAAGACTATGTAGCTTAGAACCCGTCTTCGCCTACGACGCCGGAGACGTAAAGGAAATCTTCAGGGAAATCTTGGATGAAGCGGAAAAGTGTGGAGTTTTCTACGATGAAGAAGAGGGGACCTTCAGGTTAAGGAGGCGGGGAAGGGTCGTCTTCTCGCTGCGGCATTGAAACGTTATCGCCGCGAAAAATGAAGGTTAGAGCTTCATACTTTAAGGCTTTAGATGGAAGCGATGCGAAGCTTTTGAAATCCATGGCTGGTATGAGAAACATTCTCGTACACGTTTACGCGACTGTGAAAAGGGATTTTGTGATCGATTCGGCGAGCAAACTTGGCGCCGATGCTTCTAGCGATGCTTCTAGAATTGTAGAGGCTTTAAGGAGTTATGTAGGGCGTAAGGCGGTTGATCCGTCATCCACACCCGACTTATTTGGCAACTTAAGCAGGGTGTTTAAGGGCAGGGTTAAGGCTGCATTGTTATTCGGCGGTAGGGTAAAGGGATACTCTATGAAAGGGGACTACGATATAGCGGTGTACTTTGGAAGGCCCTACGACCTCTATGAGCTGGGAGAACTCCTGGTGGACATAGCTGAAAACCTTAAAGTGGATGAGGATGAAGTTGACGTGGTCTCTTTGGACTCGGCGAGCCCTGAGATAGTGCTGGAAGCGCTTGACGGCAAGCCTATATACGTGGAAGATGACTACGTTCTATTCGAGCTTAAAGTTAAGGCATTTATGGAGATGCTAGACATACAGGATGTACGTGCAAGGCTTAAGCTCTATAGCAGTAATCCATGAGGCATTCTCAGGATCCCCTAAACTAATTCTTAAGAGAAATTGATGGGGTTAGGATGCCGTTGAACGAATCCGTGGTGGAAAGAGCGGTTAAAAAGCTTGTTGAGGAGTTGGGGGATAAGGTCGCGGCTGTAGCGTTGTTTGGCAGCCAAGCTAGAGGCGACTCTCAAGAGCGAAGCGACTTCGACTTTCTAGTAGTTGTAAGGGATATGCACGGTATCGACAGGAGATTTAGGATTTATGATCCGCTTAGGAGGATCCTTAAACGCGATATAACGATATTGGACATTGATGAAGCGAAGATTTTTAGGAAGGAGTTAACCGTGGACTCATTCCTCCTTAACGTAGCGTGGGATGCCCTCATCCTTTACGATCCAAAGGGCAAGCTTACAAAGCTTTTTGAAAGCATAAAGACGGCCGTAAGGAGGGCCGAGCTCATCAGGTATAAAACTAAGGATGGGAAATACGGGTGGAAGCCTGCGAAAGGGCGGCTTGAGGTGATCGAAGTTTAGCGTAAAGATAAACCCTAGATTCGAGGCCAAGTATAGGGCTAAGCTCGCTAAAGGATACTTGGAAAGGGCGAGGAGATTCCTTTCCACAGGCGATTATAGGGAGTGCGTTGAAGCCTCCCAGCTTGCTGTGGAAAACGCGGCGAAGGCCATAATAGCGTTAATAGGGATCCCAAGCTGGAGCCATGACCCTTCAGATGAGTTAATGGACTTGATTAACGCATTGCCCGAAAGCTGTAAAGGCTTGGCTATGGAGCTAGCAAGGTTAGCACGCGAACTAGCGCCTGAGCATGGCATCGTTACCTACGGTAAGCCGAGCGAGGGCTTAGCTCCATGGGAGCTTTACGGCGAACCTGAGGCCTCCGCCGCTTTAAGGAAAGCGGATGAAGCCGTGAAGTTGATGGAAAAGCTGCTTCAAGTTAATCAGGCTTCTTAACGCTTGACCTAGCGGGCTTAAAATATGCTATACCTTAGGGAGAGGGGTATCGGATGCCACGTTGGCTTGAACGCTTAAAAGCATGAATACGCTTTACGGCGAAAGGCTGTCGATTGTAAGCAAGCGAAATTAAGCTAATGTAATTTAAGGCCATTTATTTGAGAATAAAATTCAGCCATCATGTTATAGATAAACTTGCTACAATGCTTTTAAGGAAGGACATAACCAAGGAGTTGCTTGAGGAAGTAATTAAGAAGCCTGATGAAGTGCTTTACGATACTGTCACCGAAAGATATGTTGCTTTAAGGATGAAACAAAAGTTAGCTATTATATACGAAAAGAGCGATGAGGAAATATTTATTATAACCGCTTTATACAGTAACATGCTTGAAGATATAGTTCAAAGAAGGAAGAGGTCTGGAAGATGGATCTAATTGTAAAGTACGATCCAGAAGCTGATGTTTTAACGATTAAGATTAAGGAAGGAGCTTTAGCCGATGAAGAGTTGCTTGATAACGATATAATATTGGGTTATAATAGCGATAAAAATCTTGTTTCCATAGAGGTGCTTGACGCCTCGAAAAAGGGCCTTTTGAACGCTTTAACGGAGCTAACGAAATCGAAAAGTAATGTTGCAAGATTTTTGCTTTCCAAGTAGCTTTATGGCTTCAAAATCATTGGATATTAAAATGCGGTTTATTTTCAGCCTAAAGCATTCCGCAAAGGATGGCGAAAAGATAGATATAAAGGAACTTAACGGAGGTTAAATATGAGCGTAAATAAGCCCTTTATAATCGCTTGCATACCGGCTTACAACGAGGAAGCGACGATAGCGAAAGTAATTATTCAAGCGAAAAAATATGCGGATAAGGTTATTGTATGCGATGATGGCTCGAGCGATTATACGGGTGAGATAGCGGAGAGGCTGGGCGCGGAGGTTATAAGGCATGAAAGGAACATGGGGAAGGGTGCGGCGTTTAGAAGTTTATTTAAGAGGGCGAGGGAGCTGGAGGCTGGGATTATAGTAACGTTGGACGCAGGTAAGATTGTAAAAGCTTTCCAATTTCTGAATCGTGTATTGGAGAGTTAATATATGCGGTTAAAATTGATGTTAAGCGTCCAGCAGCTTTATGAGCTTTATCATACGTCTGGCACACCAGCTAAGCAAGTTGCTGAAAGATTAGGGATTAAAAGAGAGTATTTGTATAGGGTTCTGAAGAGGTATGGAATACCTACTAAATTAAAGCTTAGGAACGAGGCCGTTAACATTCCTGAAAGCCCGAGGGATCTAAACGATTTCTGCAATGTGGGCATTTATGATGGAGATGGTTATAAAGCTAATAAGTATCATATTGAATTCTCCAACGCTAACATAAAACTTGTTGTAGGAATTATTGAATGGTTGGAATCTTTTGGGATTCCTCGGGCATTTCTCCATTTTCGTTTGAAGACTCCGGATTTCTCAAATTATTCGCAGAAGCTAAGCCGGTTATGCAGGTTATTGAAGGTTTATGAAAAACAGTTTTGGAAACCATCTAAAATTAGAGGCATAAGTGACGTGGTTTCCGTAGTTTTCTCTAGTAGGTATGCTTTTGAAAGGCTTAAAACTCTTCGGGAGAATGCTCGCATGCAGATAACCGATGTTCATAAAGCGGCTGCGTACCTGCAAGGGGCCTTCGCTGCAGAAGGCGATATATATGTGGATAAAAAGAATAGGTGTTTAATTCAGCTTTCTTATAACGCTCATGGAGAGCAGTATCTTAGGGAGGTTTATGAGAAGTGTTTAAACCTGCTTGGCGTAAAGTATTCTATTCTGGAGAGAGGAAGTAGTGGCAAGATAAGGATATGTTATCGAGGGGACATCGAAAAGCTGAATAGGTTTAGCGTCTTCAGTTTGCATCATAACGCCTTCCTAGTGAATAGGTACATTAATTTAAGGAAGCAGATGCAGGTGAGGAAGGGGAAGGCGGAAAAGGAAATCTTGGAAGCATGCTTAAAATTGAAGACGGAGGGCCAGCCTATAACATCTGAAAAAGTTTCGAAGATCATTGCGAGATCAAGGGATTGGTCTCATGAGCTTCTTTCTAGGATGGTTAAAAAAGGTGTTTTGACCTTTATCTGAAGGCTTTCAACGGGGTACGTCTATGAGTGGAGAGGGAATAGTAGCCGTCCTTCCAGCCTTTAATGAGCAAAGGACGATAGCTGAAGTGATCTTGAAAACTGAAAAGCATGTGGATAGAGTTGTAGTTGTGGACGATGGTTCATCCGACTTAACGGCGGAAATAGCTGAGAGGCTTGGGGCAACTGTGATAAGGCATAAACGTAATATCGGTTATGGTGCTGCATTAAGATCCGGCTTTGAGTATGCTATGAAGTTAAGCCCGAAGGTTGTAGTAACGCTGGATACGGACGGCCAGCATGACCCTAGTGACATACCGAGATTGGTTGAACCTATCTTAGAGGGGGAAGCTGACGTAGTAATCGGATCGAGGTTTCTAAGCGAGGTTGACGAGACGCCGAATTATCGAAGGCTGGGTGTAAGTATAATAACTAAGCTGGTTAAATCTTCCTCTTACAGAGAGTTAACCGATGCTCAATCCGGCTTTAGAGCTTACAGCGGAAAAGCGCTACAACTTATAATGCCGGCTGAGCAGGGCATGGGGGCTTCAACGGAAATAGTGTTGAAGGCGAAGGAGCATGGCTTAAAGGTAGGGGAGGTGCCGATTAGAATCAGCTATCAAGTCGAGGTGCCTTCAAGGCTCAATCCATTGTATCATGGAGCAGACGTTATTTTAAGCACTTTAAAACACTTATCTCTTAGGCATCCATTAATGTTTTATGGGACTTCAGGTTTAGCGGCTTTAGCGGTAGGTATATTTTTTGGAGCTTGGGCTTTCGACATTTACGCTAAGGAAGGTCGATTGGTCACGAATATATTTTTGATCTCCATCTTCGGGTCTATCGCGGGCTTAATTTTAATTACGACTGGAATAATCCTTTTCACATTAGTGTCTCTTATAAGAGAAAAGTAGAATGGCCATCTTCTATCGAAAGTTTATGGGGGCGTCTAGCTTAAATTCGTTCACCATGAATTTTATTAAACGCTAAAATACAACGCGTCGATCAAAAGCCTTGATGTTGATGGGATGGCTGGGGATCCATATAGGTATGAGGATCATCAAAAGCTGTCCGAAAATATAGGCAACGCAAATATTTATATACGTAATAGGGTTGAGATAATATTCTAAGTGCATTTGTGGGGGCTCCTCCAACTAGAAGGAGGGGATCTCAAACGTTCAAGCGGAGACCGCTTAGAAGCTTTTTCATCCGATATCCTGCACAGAACCCTTTTATGATTAATAGGCCTCCTCCGCGGAAGTTTTACGCCTTTAAGGGGAGATTTTGAATGTTTGAAAAAATTTTGAGATTAGATGTTTCGAAATGGTGTGATAGGGTTCTGATCAGAAAGCTGGCCTTAAGGGAGAGGGTGTGGTCCACGATCCCATATAGGATGCGCCAACTCTTCAACTTGACCCTTCACCCCTCGATCAGGAGATGGTGGGGGAGGATTCGATGGCCCCTAGCGCTCAAACAATTGAGGCGTCTAGTACAAATGCTGGTTTTGGCGTGGCGCCTCTTGAATAGCGGATACTTCAGGCGATGCTACGCGGTCACACAGGCTTTAATTGAGAGGTCCCTAGCCGGATTCGAGGCGGTCAGGGATAGGGTGAACCCAACCTTTCGAAGAACATACCTTACATGTCTCAGGGAAGCCATGTTCAACCCGGAAGTAATCCTATACGCTGGGACGATGGCATTGAACGACCTGCCCGGCCAGGGAGCCAACACCGACCTAAAGTTCAGCCGATAAAATGAAACAGCTAAGGACTGAAAGAGCAGAAAAAATTAAATTAAATCAATTAATTAATTTGAAGGTTTCATATATGTTTGGGTTTAATGGAGGCTTTTAGATGGGGAATATGAGGGATAGACTGGTCGGATTTTCAATATTGACCGCTAGCGTAATCGGAGTAGGGGTTTACGCTTGGCTTCTATACGCTTACGCCCTGGTCATGCTTCAAATAACGGCCTTCGTGCTCGTAGCCTTTATACTAGGTATTCTAGCGTGGATAGGCTATACGTTGGCGACGACGCCTCCACCGGCGCCCATAGAGGATATAGAGAAGGAGCTTGAAGGTTCAGGCGGATCCTTAGACGTGGAACCTGCTGCAGCCGAGGAAAAGGATTCGGAATAACCGGACCGTAACGGGAACCCCCAAATATCAGATAAGGATAAGGAAAAGGAATAAAATAAGATAAAATAAATCTGAAGGTTGAGATGATAGGGGAGGAGCTCATCGAGGCGTTGCCTTCAGGATTTATGGGTGGGCGGTTGAGAAGTTTACTTTATATATGTACCTTGAATTGGGGAGCGCCTACATTTTTTGAAGATGTCTTATTCGTGGGATTCATGGGAGAACGTGGAGTTGGAGGGTTGGAGGCGGCGTGGAGCCTTTAATACACTTTATGATTCCATTCGCGGCTTTAACGCTTTACGGGATGGACCTTCGAAAGGCTTTACCGCTTTCGCTTCTGGCTTTACTGCCGGACTTCGACGTCTTGTTTTTTGTGCACAGGTCGTTTTCCCATTCGATCTTAGTCGTTGTAGGCTTCATGGCGCCGATACTGGTATTGGCTTATAGGTTTAGGCCCCGGCTTTACAGCTACGCCGTCATGGCGTTACTGGTTTTAGCATCCCATTTAGTCTTGGATGTCTTCGCCGGATATACGCCGATTCTATGGCCTTTATACGGCTATTCCATATGGATTCAGGCTGGGTTGACGGTTCACATGGGGAGTTCCCCGAGCCTCGCCCTTAGGGTGGAGTTGCCCACAAAGCCCACCACTTTTCAGCCTTTTCGAGGATTGGACGCCCCTTTATTCACCGGTGAGGGACTCATCTTATCGATCATGCTTCTCATACCCGTCTTATTAAAAGCCTACTATAAGTGAGAGGGGTCGAGGAGAAGGGAGGGTTGGAGGCTTTAAGCCTCCATGGGGGAGGCCTTAATCGATGATCGATAATCGATATATTGGATGCGTGGGATGCGTCCCTGATCTACATCTGTGAGACCTCTGCCGTCTATTCTCAGCGCCTTGAATTGTAGGGGTGGAGTGTCGCCGGAGGCGCCGTTTGGAGGAGGGATCTCGGATGGGGCTTGAGAGGGGCGGCGTCGTCATGGTTACCGGCGCAGCGGGGTTCATGGGGAGTCATCTATGCGAGAGGCTGGCTGGATCAGGCTTCGAAGTTTACGCCCTGGACAATCTTTCTACGGGGAGGATTGAGGGCATAGCCCATTTAATGGGGGATGAAAGATTCCATTTTGTGAAGGAGGATCTGCTCAACGTGGATAGGCTTGCAGGTGTGATAGGTGAATGCGATATGGTCTTCCATTTCGCCGCAAACCCTGAGGTTAGAGCGGCCTTAACCGACAGCCATATAGATTTCCAGCAGAATTTAATGGTTACCCATAGGCTTTTGGAGGCGGTGAGGAGGAGCGGCCGGGCCAAGCTTATGGTCTTCGCCTCGACCTCCACCGTCTACGGCGATGCGAGGGTTCTACCGACCCCTGAGGATTACGCGCCCTTAAAGCCTATAAGCCTCTACGGCGCCACGAAGCTCGGCTGCGAAGCCTTAATCGCCTCCTACGCGCATACCTTCGGCCTTAAAGGCCTGGTTTTCAGGTTCGCTAACATCGTTGGGCCGAGGCTTAGACATGGAGTCATCCACGACTTCATCGTCAAGCTTAAAGCCGACCCGAGGAGGCTTGAGATACTAGGCGATGGAACCCAAGCCAAATCCTACCTTTACATCGACGACTGCCTGGAAGGTGTCTTCACGGCCATGGAGGACTTCAAAGGGGACTTCGAAGTCTACAACGTCGGCGGGGAGGATCAGGTCAACGTCAAGGCTATAGCCGAGATAGTGGCTGAGGAGATGGACTTGAAAGATGTGGAGTTCAAGTTTCTAGGCGGGCCTGAAGGCCGGGGCTGGCCTGGAGACGTTAAGGCCATGCTCCTGGACTGTGGAAAGCTTAAGGCTTTAGGCTGGAAACCTAAATACTCTGGAGCTGAAGCGGTCCGGCTGACAGCCCGACAGCTCATATGGGAGCTATGCCCTCAAAGAACCTAAATCGTCAGGTCTCATCGATGAGAAAGGACTACTATGGCTCTAACTATGCGACTTCTTTCTTCAGCAGGTTTCAAGCGGGCCGCTCCCACTCATAGGCTATAAACCCTTATACCCTACTTCTCCCAAAGATAATTTCATTGGTAAAAAAAGGACTGGTTGGGTAAAGGTTTGAGCTCAAGCATGTTAGTGCTTCCAGAATCTGTTCTCGAAAAGTTTAGGAGGTTGGCTGAGGCTGAGGGCATCCAAGTTGAAGAGCTTATAGTTGAAAAGTTGGTTAGCGATTTAGATCCTGAAGTTAGAGTTGAAGCTTACTGGGAGATGAGTAGAACTTACTTTAAACAAGCTGAAGAGGAACTGGCTAAGGGAGATCTTAAACAGGCATCTGAGAAACTTTGGGGTTCAGCCGCCTTAGCAGTTAAGGCTGTAGCCTATGGAAGGGAAGGACGAAGGCTTACGGGCCATGGGGAACTTTGGGAATATGTAAACAAGCTTATCGAGGAGACAGGCAATGAGGAGCTTGGCAGCCTATGGAGAACAGCCATATCTATGCATGTAAACTTCTATGAAGGATGGGCTCCTGGAGAAGAAATAGAGAGGGCATTAAAAAAAGTAGCCGGCTTCATAGAAGAGCTGGAGAAGCTTAAAAAATAATTAGTGTTTACTGTCTGAGCTGCTTAGGCTTTGAATCCCGATAAGGTTAAGGCAGTTATACTTTGCGGCGGGGAGGGGACCAGGCTTAGGCCTTTAACCTACTATTTTCAGAAGACGATGATTCCTGTGGGGCGGTGGGAGAAGCCCCTATTAGAGTATATTGTGAGGCTCCTAGCCTACCATGGCCTTAGGCGCATAGTCATGCTCGTGGGATATAAGGCCCGGCAGATAATGAACTACTTCGACGACGGATCAAGGTTCGACGTCAAGGTGGCCTACGTGGAGGATAGAGGCGATAGGATAGGGAACGGCTGGGCCCTCTTGAACGCCTATGAGCGGGGAGCCGTAAGCGAAGATGAGCTCCTCCTCGTATATTATGGGGATATCCTCTCCGACCTGGATTTAACCGGGATGCTCGAGGAGCACGCCAGGGCTGGGGCGGACGCCACGCTGGCCCTAGCCTCAGGGTATCAGGCTTCGGTTGGGATAGCCGAAGTTGAAGGCGGAGTTGTTAAGGGGCTTACGGAGAAGCCCATGATCCCCGCCTATGTGACCATAGGCGTAGCCTCGATGGAGGGACACCTCCTCGAAGAATTCAAATCCTTGGGGAGAAGCCGGAAGAGGCTTGACATAATGGGCGACTTCATACCCCACCTCATCCATGAGGGAAGACGCGTACACGCCTATATCCACGAGGGCTTCTGGTACGACATAGCCTCCCTGGAGCGATATGAGAAGCTCAGCCATGAAGCCGTGGAGAAATATTTAGGCAGGCTCCTGGATGAGGCCCATAAGTAAAGGAGAAGTTACGGTGGTCCTGCCTACGCTCAACGAGGAGGAAGCTATAGGCCAAGTTATAGATGAGCTTAGGGGCGAGGGCTATGGGAACATCCTCGTCGTCGACGGCTACTCGGGGGATAGGACCGTGGAAATAGCTGGGGAGAAAGGCGTTAAGGTTGTTTATCAAAGGGGCATTGGGAAGGCTGGAGCCGTTAAAACAGCGATTGAAACCGTTGAAACCCCCTACATACTCTTCATGGATGCAGACCACACGTATAGCGCCAAGGATATAGAGCGTATGCTGAATCATATTTCCAATAGCGATGAGGTGATAGGGCTTAGAATGGATAGGCATAATATACCGCTTCTCCATAGGATTGGCAACCGCATAATAAGCTTGGCTTTCAGCCTATTCATTGGATCTAGGCTTTGGGATCCATGCAGCGGAATGTACCTGTTAAGGACTGAAAGCGCTAGAACGCTGGAGTTAAGCTCAAGAGGGTTCGACGTAGAGGTTGAGATTGCAAGCCAGCTTTCCACGCTTGGAAGGGTGGTTGAGGTTCCAATAAGCTATAGGCGAAGGATTGGAGGGAGGAAGCTTCAAACATGGAGGGAAGGCTTTAATATCCTTATGAAAACGGTTAGGATGGCTTTGCTTTATAACCCCATCTTCCTTTTTTCAAGCCTAGTAGCTTTATTCTCCATTCCTGGAGCATTAATCCTTGTTTGGCAACTTTACATAAGGTACATTTACGGCGCTGAGAGGTGGTCGCTGGGATGGGCTTGGCTGGGCTTAACACTCCTGATCGTAGGGATACAGGGAGTAGCCCTCGCGGTTACATCGCTTCTCCTCAAAAGGATGGAGAGGCGGATAGTTCAAGCCATCGCTTGGAAGAGTAAGCGTGAGCCATAATGAGCCATAATGACCCATACCTTAAGATTGCGACGCTTGAAATCCCAAGCCTTAACCTTTAACCCATTCAATCGCATTTTGAAGCCTATGCGCATTCTCCTAATTTAGGCTTGATGCATTCGCCATGAAGACTTTGATTACGGGCAGCTCCGGGCTGATAGGTAGCTGCCTCTTCGAGAGGCTTAGGGAGAGGCATGAGGTTTTCGGCTTAGACCTTAGGCGGAGCCCCTACACCACCATCACCGGGGACATACGCGACTACGGTTTGGTTGAGAAGGTTATGGGCGGCGTCGATGCGGTAATTCATTGCGCGGCGCAGGTGAGCGTTGTCAAGTCTATTGAAGATCCGTTGTTCGACGCTGAAAACAATGTGACAGGCACTTTAAACCTGCTGGAGGCCGCGAGGAAGTCGAGGAGGCTGAAGAGATTCGTATATGTAAGCTCGGCCGGCGTCTACGGTATCCCGGTATATGTGCCTATGGATGAGGATCATCCATGTAGGCCGATCTCGCCTTACGGCGTGAGCAAGCTGGCGGGGGAGCTTTACGCCGGGGTCTATCATAGGCTTTATGGGGTTCCGACGGTTTGCATTAGGCCTTTCAACGTGTACGGTGAAAATCAGGATCCGGAGTCGCCTTATTCAGGCGTTATCTCCAAGTTTCTCGACAGGATAAGTAGAGGCTTGCCTCTGACGATTTATGGTGATGGAGAGCAGACGAGGGATTTCATACATGCCCATGATGTAGCGGAAATGATAGGCTTAGCCATGGAGTGCGAGGAAGCCATCGGAGAGACGTTTAACTGTGGAACGGGGAGGGAGGTCTCGATAAATGAGCTTGCGAAGGTGATGCTCTCCCTCTCCGACAGCGATCTGGAAGTTAAACATTTCGATGAGAGGCCTGGCGATATAAAGCGTAGCTGCGCGGACATGAGAAAATCTGAGAAAGTTCTAGGCTTTAAGCCGAAAATAAGCCTTGAGGAAGGCATCCAGCAAGTTTTAAAGGTGAAAGCGCTGATTTGAACGTATTTAGCGCTTATTACCATATGATCGAAAGGCTGCTTAAGAAGACTCGAGCATATGAAGAAAGGGCGGATCATTACATCTCCGCATTCGGACAATACGTGGATTCAGCTGAAACGATCCTAGACGTGGGCTGCGGTTCAGGAGTGTTCAGCAGGGCTCTAGTAAGGGACGGCAGGATCGTTATCGCCATAGACATCGATAAAAAGTTGCTGAGAAAACTTGGCGGTGGAGGCGTCGAGAGGATATGCGCTGATGCTCATCTCCTGCCTTTACGAAGTCAGATCTTTGACCGCGTTCTCTCTCTCTCACTAATAGAGCACCTTCAAAGGCCTGAGGACCACATTAGGGAGCTTCACAGGGTGCTCAGGAAGGGTGAGCGGCTTATACTGCAATTGCCAAACCTCCAATATTTCTTCGAACCCCATACTAAATGGCCTCTGCTATGGTTCATGCCGAAGACCATTCAACGTATAATCTTTGAGAAGCTCAAATATGCCTACGTAAACATGAATGTAACAGTTAAGTACGCATTAAATCTGCTTATCACAGAAGGCTTCATTCTTGAATTACAGTGGAAACTCCCATTTGAAGATTATGAAAATCATACCTTTCCCACCCTCTTACCTATTCATCCTCAGGAAAACAGCCACATGACTCCAGTGTCTTACATGAAAACTGAGGGCTGTCCAACTAAACTCTTCTTCATTGTTCCAGCAAGGGATAGGCGAGGCGTTAAAGAGAAAATCATGGAATTAGAGAATATGCAGGTGCCTTTTCTTATCGTCTGTGGTGAGAAAATAAATCATCCAAACGTCGTTTACAGGGAGGCTAGGGGCAAATGGGATGCAATAAATTTTGGCAGTCAATTCATACCGGAAGACGTTGAGGTAGTTGTGCTGAACGATGTGGACACGAGGATACACAACTTTGAGCATGCCCTCAGCCATTTGAATGGCGAAGCGAGTATCGTTTACTGTAAAGTAAACGTGCCTAAAGGACCTCAAGTGAAGTTTTACAAAATCGCTGACCCCATAAGGAAGAGGTTTCACATTTTTGCGAGCGGGGAGCTTATGCTTTTCAAGCGTGATGCCTTCGAGCGCGTGTTGCCGATACCACCATGTATAGCCGAGGACTCATACATGCTTTTCAAGGCACTTGAGCTCGGATACCATGCACACTTCTGCACAAAAGCGTATGTAACAACCGAGAGGACAGGTAGCGCTGAAGAGGAGGAAGCCTACAAGGCTAGGACAACCCTTGGAATATACCAAGCACTAAAATATGCCAAACCACCGCCATGGATAAGAATCTTCTATAAATTATTGCCAGTAGCAGCACCTCTGCTGACCCTAGGTGGCGAAGACGGCAGGGCATGGATGAGGGGCATAAGAGAAGCAGTAAAGTCTAACGTAACGAAGAGACATACGATAAAGTTTTAATCCGCGTGTTACATGTACAAGTGGTCGGCGCGGCGTGCTTGAGTATGTCTTAAATTTTGCCTATACATACGTGTTAAGAAATTGAGTTTTGCATGTCGAGTATGAAGATTGCTCAGTATATAGACATACCGGTAACAAGGAGGGCTGGTGGAGTAGGCACTTATATAAAATCGCTCACTAGAGAGTTTGTAAGGCTAGGTCATGACGTGGTCATTATCGACGGATTTAATAGACCAAAACTTTTTTCTAATCGACACCTAGTCAAAGTATGTAAAAGTGCAAACATTCATCACTTTCATGAACCTTCATCGGCTCTTCTTACATCTTATATCGCAACGATTTCTAAACCCATCAATATCGTGATAACGTTTCACGCTCCCGTTTCTAGCAGACCGCTGGAATCATTCTACTCTCTGTTTATGCGTCTATTATATAGAAAGGCCCACCTAATTCTTACAACAACAAAACGCAATGCGGAATATTTAAAGCAAAAGAAAATACGTGCATGTATTATTCCACTCTGGGCTGATGAATTCTTTAAACCAGCCGATTCTAACCGTTATCTTAGGGAGCCCTACGTATTATCTGTATGTGCAGTTGACAAATTCCATAGATATAAAAACTATCGCATGCTTTCTAAGCTAGGGAAAATTTTAAAGGAAAAATTTAATGTAACTTTAATACACGTTGGTGTGCATGATTTTGATCTTCCTTGGGTTAACCATTATGGGCCGGTGGATAGGCAAACCCTTCGCTATCTATACCAAAAAGCCCTGGCTCTTATATTACCCAGTATTGGACCTTACGAGGGTTTTGGAATAGTCGCTGCTGAAGCGCTCGCTTGTGCAACACCTGTATTGGTAAGTGACGGGTGCGGAATCAGCGAATTCCTAGACAGTTATTTTGTTTCACCTCTTTTGAACTTCGAGAAAAAACTTTGCCTCATGGTCAAAGATCTTTTCTCTAATCCTCATCCCCTAATAGATAAAGCATATCGGGAGAGCCTCAAGTTCAGCTACGAAAACTGCAGAAAAACCGTAAAACTAATTCTATCCTCCGCAAATCATGACTTAGGCTACGGTAAGGGTAAACTTTGAAAATTTGCTTGTGCGTCTCATCATATGAGAGAGGAGGAATAGGGACCGTCATTTATTATGAAGCAAAATATTTATCAGACGCTAATCATGAAGTTAAAATTGTAACATTAAATCCTAAGAAGCAACCTCCACCGAATGTAGAACTTATAAGGTTAGTAAACCCCAGGGAAATAAATAAACTTAATTGTGATATTATGCACTTTCATGATAGCTTGCGTTTTCTTAGAGTTCTAAAACAAGATGCACGTGCTGTGGCTACATATCATGGATACACTCCGTGGCATCTAAGACCAACCCTTCGAGATATGGTATTAATGTCTATTTATAAGCGAAAATATTTACGAGAGTTAGCAAAGCCCACTGTCAAAAAGGTTATCGCGATCAGTAAATATGTTCGCCGAGATTTAGCTCATATAAATGAAAAGGTCACCGTAATATACAATGGAATAGATACTAAGCTTTTCCGCCCTATTAATGGTGAGCGAATAAAAGAACTAAAAGAACAAATGGGAGAGCCGGCATTAATATATGTTGGATCTTTTTACAGGCATAAGAGAGTACTTGATCTTGTAAAAGCTATGCCTTTATTGCTTAAAGAATATAGTAACTGTAAACTCACACTAATAGGATACGGGCCAGACACGTCCAAAATTGGTAGGCTGTCGAAGAAATTAAGTGTGCAGCGGCATGTAAACTTAAGGGGAACAGTTTCTGATTTAGAACTACCTCTGTATTATAATGCTGCAGATGTGTATATTACAGCCTCGATGTGGGAAGGCTTTGGACTAACTCCATTAGAAGCTATGGCCTGTGGAAAGCCCGTGATAAGTAGAAATATTCCTGCAATAGCTGAGCATACTGAGAAAGCAGGTTCAATATTGACATTTAATAGGCTTGAGGAAGTCCCAAAGTTAATAGGAGATATCCTTAGTAATTACCTGCATTTTTCAAAAAAAGCATTAGAATATGCAAAGATTTTCCCTTGGGATTTGCATGCAGTAAAACTTGAAAAGGTTTATAAGGTGTTATAATTTCATGCCCATAATTGATGAATCATATGCATTTGAAGAAATAATAGATGATCTTCTACGTAAATCAAAATTTTTAGAAGAGTTATGTCAAACTAATGTAATTCTCAGATGCGCAGAGTTTGCTTGGAAAAAAGATTATGGATTTTTATGGTCTATTAAAAATGAGATAGGCCCAATAACGACTTATCTAATCTTGAAAAAGAAGAACTTGAATGACATTAAAAAATGGACAATATATGCAAAAATATTTTTAATAAAATATATTAGAATGACTAAAACTATAAAGTTGATCGATGATATAATCAAAAACCTGAGTTTAGAGGAACATTGTACATTCATAAAAGTTCGTCCATATCCCCGCAATCATTCTGATGTTGATTTACTAATCCGCATTCCTAACAAGCTTGTAAATGCTCTCAAAACCTTAGGCTTTAAAAGCGTATCCGAAAATGGGACTGTAATAAAAATGGGTAAGAAAGGCTTTCTGCCAATAGAAATACATAGTAGGCTTTCATGGGAAGGCTTGGAGCCCATAAATTCAGCCAACATTATTAGTAACGCCACCAGAAGAGTAATTCCACAATTTCCAGAAGTAGGAGATATTTTGCTACCATCATATCTAGACGATTTTCTAATAACAATCGCACATAAATTTTTCCAAGAAGGGACTATCACAATAGGCGATTTAATTCATCTGTATTATGATATTGTAAATAATACGAATTGTAAAAAATTTAAGCAAGAAGATTTTATAAGAGATCTTCCTTGGGGTTTTTTGGTTAAATATTGTACTCTAGTAACAGAAAAATTATTTCTATATAAAAGCAATAGTGTTAATTTCTCTCCTACTGTTTTCCCAATAGAAGTATGTCAGTTTTTTCATTTTCCCTATTTCAAGATTATAAAAAAATATGGGAAGAATTCCGTAAAATGGTCTCTAAAAAATATTATTTGGACTTTATCAAGGAAAATGCATGTGTTGCAACCATCATCTTACTAATGAGCTTATTTAGTATGTTAAAGGATGGTCATATGCTGAATTTGGAAGACTATTTGTTTTCATATACTTGAGTTTCATTCCAATTTTAACGGTAAGAGATTTGTATAAAGGTCTTAGGGGTTAATAAATGGAACGTGAACTTTGGGATAAGTATTATAGCACCCTAGTTAAAATAAGCATTGACCCTTATATAGATGAATGCTTTTCTCTCTTATTGAGAAGTTTGGCCAAATGCGCGTGTTTTAGTAAAAACCAATTATATCTATTAGAAGTTGGCAGCGGGACCGGTCTAAGAACAGCGACTTTAAAGCGGCAGTTCACCAGTATTTTCGCTGTACTTTTAGACTTCTCAACAGAAGCCCTAAAATTAAGTAAAAGATTTAGTAAAAATCTTTCTCTTAATTTTGTTCTCGCAGATGTGAGAGCATTACCTTTTAGACAAAAATCTTTCGACTTTGTTTGGTGCGCTGGACTTTTAGAACATTTTAGCGGCTCAGATCGCATCAAAATTTTTAATATTTTAGGTAAAGTGTCAAGAAATAATGTTTTAATTATTGTTCCCAATCGTTGGAATATTTTATACCTGATCGGTAAATCCATTCGTAAGTTAACTAAAAAATGGAAGCTAGGTCATGAAAAGGCTTTTCACCCTTTGGAATTAAGGGCATATGCAAAACTGGCAAATCTCTCGATTGTTTATCAAGACGGTACAAGCATGTTCAGTTCTATTCTTTTTATCTTCCAAAGAAATTAAAGATGATTTTCTATAAATATCTCCGATTTATGAACAGCATTTTTGGAAGGGACTTGTCATATCTAATGAGGGTGCATGACGATTAGAGTTTTAATAATTGAACAAATGTTACCACCCTACGGCATCGATGGTAAACGGATACATGTGTATGACCTTGCACAAGGCCTATCAAGAAAAGGAATTGATGTTCACATCGTAACTGAGAAGCTTGGCATTCATAAAAACACATTAGGCTCAGAGGGTTTAGAAGAGTTTCCATGGGATAATTTTACTGTCCATAGTGTAGTGCCCGTATTAAAAAAGTTTGACTGGCTATTTTATATAGCTCTAGTAAGTAAATACGTAAAGAAGATTAATAAGGAGTATAAGTTTGATATCATCCATGCGCATGGACCTCATTCTGGGTTTTTGGCTTATCATAAACCAAAAATTCCATTAGTTGTAACAGTTCATGGTGTATTTTCATTAGAATACAAGATGCTAAAGCTTGATGCTTCTACTAGTATTAGTACCATTAAAAAGGTACGTATATTAAGCGGGGCAAGTCTCTATTCAACACTTGAAAAAATAGCCTGCCTAAGATCAGATGCGATCATAGCTTTAACTCCAAGGGAGAAAGAGCTTATCATTGCCGATTACGGTGTAAAAAGTTCCAAAATCGCCGTAATTCCAAGTGGTGTTGAAATTGATAAGCTTAAAATTTTGGCAAGTAAAGGCGATATGAATTTAACAATTGAAAAACCAATAGTTCTGTTCGTGGGTCGATTAACGCTTAGAAAGGGCGTAGTCCAGTTACTACAAGCATGGCGTTTACTTAAGCAAGACAAAATTAATGGAACACTCGTGATTGTAGGGTCAGGTTATCTTGAGGGTTTTGTCAGAGAATTTGCTCGAAAAACGCCAAACATTCTTTTACTTCAGAATGTTAATAGAAGAAACCTGCTCAAATTATATGATTTAGCTGACGTCTTTGTCTTGCCAAGTTTATTTGAGGGACTTCCGTATACTTTATTGGAAGCGCTTGCTTTCGCTAAACCATCCTTAATATCTGAAACTATTGGACTTCAAAAGATGCTTGGCGATTCTGTATTATACGCAAATCCTTCATCACCTTATGAATTTGCAAGAAAAATGGAAGATCTATTAAGTGATGAAGGGTTACGATGGAGAATTTCTAAGAAAGTCAAGGAAGTATCCGAAAATTTTTCATATATGAAAATGATTGAAAAAACCATTTTATTATACAATAGGCTATTGTAATGGACCATTCAGCATTCTGTAGAAGTATCATTAATAGTAGTTTTATTATTCTCTTAGGATTTTTCTTAATATATCCTATTTTCATGACTTTATCTTACAATTTTTTCACCGAATCCTACGACTTTTTCCATGCGAATCCTTTATCCCTTATATATATAAGCACATTCTATGTTACCTTGGGAATTTTACTAGCTATATGTGGGTTAAAGCGAAGATTTCTACTTTATGCCGTTTTGTTTTTTCCACTATTATTTTATGTCATAAATTATTCAAAAATTCTGTTCCGGGACGCTTATTTACATGGAAGGTGGGCAAAAATTATTGCCAAAGATGGAACTGTGGATACCCTTTCAGATGAGTCCAAAGCATGGCCATCATCATATATACTGATGGCCTTAAGTTATATAATAACAGGAGTAGACTTACTTAATCTTAATACACCTCTAGCACTGCTTATTTTTAGTCTTCTCATTATGAGTTGCTATTGCCTGGCAAAACGGATACAGCATGATATTATAGAGGGTGATAATACAGAAGCACGCAATAAAATGTATCTTATTGCACCATTTCTCATTATCGCTTTTACAAGAAGCCATCTCTATGAACCTTTACACTTTGCCAGACACCAATTTGGTTTATCACTTCTGCTATTGTTGATATTTATATTTTGGAGATATCAAACTGAACGCGGATGGAACAATACTTTAGCTTTACTAGTCATTTTCACAACACTTGTAACCACTCACCCATTATTCTCAATTTATGGAGTACTAACCATAATTTTCAGTTATATTATTGACATAATTAGCAGCAAAATTAGAAAAGAAAAACATAAGTCTTCTGTATTCATGCCTATTTTGGCAGTAGTTTTATTTGTCGGATGGTTAATATATTCAGCGGATTTTAGCCTTTCCAAACTGCCAGTTCTAGTAAGTTATGCGTTAAATCCTCAAACGTTAAGCGAAATTAGCTCATTAATTACCTTCAATGTTTTTGAGGAAATACCTTGGTATGGTCTTATCATGAGAGAGTGTTATAAACTTCTTCTCATCACACTAGGAGTTTTATCTATTTTGAGTTTGATGCATAGCGAAACTTGCAAATCCCCTATATTTGCTCTTCTTCTAACTATAATCGTAATAATGTCGCTTCAAAAAAGCATTGGCTATATTGGAGGTGGAATATTTAATCGAGTATATACTTTCCTAGCTGTGACATTTTCTTTTCTTGTTCCAAGAGGACTAAGAAATATGTTCAAGATGTTTGAGTTTTTAAGATTGAGAAAACAATCAGTTAACATAATCAGAAGAATATCCATTGCTGCACTAATCAGCATAGCGTTGCTATCCACAAATATTTTAACTTTTGAGTATAATTATTATACTAATATGCTAAGATTGGATTCCACAGTTTGCATGTCAAATTTCCTTATGGAGACGAACATAGACCTAAATATAACTACAAGAAACTTTGGACTATATTATGTTTATTTTGATCCCAATGCCAACATCATTCTATGCCCATCTTTAAGTGCCTCTAAAGACATCAAAATTAAAAATGATATGATAAAAGCTATTCTTTCCAGTAACCTTTTTATTATAAGCGCTCATGAATATGGAGAAAAATTGGGTTTTGCACCAAGTTTAAGAGAAACTCGGCTCTTTTGGCAAAGTATTAAAAAGGAAATAGAGCAAATACCGAATACTCTTAAATGTTATGACAATGGTTTAGGGGATATATATTGTTTAAGGCGTCAATTATGGTCTACTTAAAATCTTAAGGAAGATTTGTTGGAAACACGTGATAGAGATTTGTTACCAGTTGACGACTTTTACATGGGTGACAAAAGGATAAAGAGTTGTATGAAGTATTCAATTTCGAAGATTAGTTTTCATTTTCTTATGCATGCATAAATCCCCGGTCTTAAGAAAACCTTGAAGCATTTATTGATGTTATTAATGAATTTGGAAAAAACCTTTAGACTTTGCATGGATAAGTAGAAAAATAATTATAAAATGAAGTAAATTTCAAAGGGTATCAAATTGCGAATTTTTCAGATAGGAACTGACAGACTTCCATGTAATTCAAAGTTCGGAGGCGCTATAGAAACATATGTTTACAACATATCTAAAGAACTTGCGGAGAGAGGTTTAAAAGTTCATGTAATTACCCTCGGTAATAAAGACGAAATTTTTGAAGAAAATGGCTTAATATTTCATTCATTCTCCCTTGACCGTAGCATGGGGAAGATCTTGGCCAAGATTTCCAGTTTTGTAAGCAGCTCTAATAGAAATATTATATACGTTTCCTACAAAATCCTAAATATCTTAAATAGAATTAGAAAGACTTATGGAGATATAGATGTGATACATTCGCATTACTTTACTACAAGCCTTGCTCCGCTACTTTATAAAAGTCTCTATGATAATAGCGTTAAGCTTGTCCTCCATTGGCACAATGAACCTAAATCTAACTGGATTAACAAATTCGTAGCAAAAAGATATGATGTAGTTGCAGCTGTCAGCAATTATGTTAAAATTGCAATCATTCAGCGTTTAGGAATAAATAAGGTCAAAGTTGCATATAATGCCATTGATACAAATTTTTTTAGATTTAATGAAGCTTGGCGTGCTGAAGTTCGTGAAAATTTAGGATTCTCAAAAGATGATTTTGTTTTACTCTTTGTTGGTCGCATTGTAAAAGAAAAAGGATTACATCACTTGCTGAAAGCTTTACATGAGATAGCCCGTTATGGTAAGGATAAAATAAAAGCGATAATTGTTGGGCCTCGAGGACACTTTGATCGTGAGGAAAATTCTCAATACACCATATTTATCGAAAAGCTTTTACAAAATCTCAGAAACCAAGTTTTCTATCTTGGCAAAATACCAAGAGAAGAACTAGTGAAAGTATACTGCGCATCCGATGCCGTTGTAGTACCTTCAATATTTCCAGATCCATGTCCCTCAGTTATACTTGAAGCCATGTCCTGCAATAGACCAATAATTGCTTACAATGTTGGGGGAATACCTGAATTAATAAGGGATACGGAACCTATATTTTTAGTTAATTCTTGTAAGCCAAGTGATCTCGCAAAGGCAATAATTGAATTACATGATAACATAAATCGTGATACTCTGTATGCAAATCTGAGATCTATTGTTGAAAAAAGATTTTCTATTAAGACAATCGTGGACTCTCTAATGGATTTATATCAGGCTCGGTAGATAAATAATGGTCAAAGGAAGGTTATTAATTAATGTCAGAAGTTTTTGGTATTTTTTACTTTTTCTTCCTTTACACTAAATGATCGCTTTTTACTATCAAATATACGACAGCTAACTGGGTGTAGCATGAAACAAATTACAGAAACTTTCTTTTCATTAGAAGGTAAAATGCGATATTTAAAACACATGCAAAGGGCACTCCACAATCATGGTTTATAACCATCCATGTAAGGTATAGTATTATACGTAATTTGTAAGCTTTTAAAACCTCTAATCGTCGTCGAAACAGAGGTTGAGCATGGCGTTTCCACTTCCTTCATATTAATGGCACTTAAAGATAGCAATCATGGCGGACTCTTTTCAATTGATATACCAAGTAACACTCTTCCGAAAGGAAAAGTAAGTGGTTGGTTAATCCCTGAGGATCTTAAACAGAGGTGGATCCTTTTAATTGGACGTAGCAAAGATATTTTAAAGCCTTTACTTTCTCAGTTGAGGACTATAGATATCTTTTTTCACGATGGTGAACATACTTATTACAACATGCTCTATGAATATCTAGTGGCGTATCATTATTTGAGAAAGGGGGTATTCTTCTATCAGATGACACCTCACTTAACAAGGCATTTTTTGACTTTTGTGCAATTGTTCATCGTAAACCGATAAGGTTTTCTTTTGGATTTGGCGGAGTGTTAGTTTAAACTCTTGAAAAATCAAGATATATACGCATATATGCGCACAATAAATAATGAAAGGTGCATTTAAACTATGCGCGTAGCAATTATTGCACCAAACTGTGGCTGGGATCTTGCTAAAGGGGGAGGCACGTATATAGCACTAAATATGGCCAAGGCACTTTCAGAAAAAGAGAGCGAAGTTCATTTGTTGGCGTTAGAATCTTTAAATAAAAACGCTTTGGAGAAGGTTCATAACATAGATTTAAGCGGAAATGTAAAATTACATTCGGTCTATACTATAAAAAATAATTTAATTAGTATACCTTTCCCCCTCGGTTATTTTTATCTTTCTAAATTTCTCAAGCGTAAACTCTTTGAAATTAAACCGGATATAGTGATATTTCATGATGACGCCTTAAGAAGCACGCTTGATGATGTCAAAGCCATTGGCGCAAAAAATATGCTGTACATGCATTTTTCGTATAAGGTCAGATCAAAGAATCCGATATTTTTTTCAAAAGTCCACTCTGGAGGCACATCGAAAATACTTTTGTTCTTAAAATACTCCAAACGTAATTTTGCAGATATTGATGAGTTTGACTGTATAGTAGCCAATTCGTCTGTAACGAAGCGATTAACACAACAATGGTATCCAGTTGATATTCACATATTACATCCTCCAATTAACGTTCAACTCATGAACCAGAGCGATGTAATCAAAAAACATCAAAATATCAATCCATTAATTCTATCTCATCTTTCACAACAAGATAAGACGTTTCTTTTAGAACTTCTTCAAAACTCAGTAAATTTGTTGTTAAAATCCAAAATTGCACTAGCCCGCTGGAAATTTCTCATAACGCGTTGCGATAAAAAATCTAGGCTTCGTCTGAAGGGTGAAAATGTCATTAAATTTGATTTCATTGCTAATCCATTATACCAAAAAATCTTGCTAAAAAGTCATATTATAACTCATTACCGATGGTTTGAAACTTTCGGTATAGCTGTTCTGGAAGCCATGGCTAATGGATGTATTCCCATAGTCTATGCTTCTAGTTTAAATAGTGCTTGGATAGATATTATTGAAGAGGGAAAGCATGGCTATGGTTTCCTTACTGATAGAGATTTCTTGGATATTATTGAAAATCTTGTTAATAACGAAGAAATTAGAATAAAAATGGCCAAAAAGGCTATTTTAAGGGCCAAATCATTTTCTTCGGAAATATTCAAGCAAAAATTCATGAAACTTGTTTATAAATAACAAATGTATAACAAAAAATTAATGCATAGTGCTCAAACGTATGAAATGACGGGCCTTTCATCAGACACTAAACATTTCGTATTTATTACTTTCGGTTTCCATCCTCCATGGAATGAGGGTTCTATAAACATTATTAGAGAAATTATCGAGGAACTTTTAACGATTGGTAATAAGGTTTACATTATATCAATAAAGAGGTTAGTCCCAAAATCACATTATATCAATAATTATAAAGGTGCTCCGATATATTATCTTTCACCACCATTACTGTTTAGTAAGCTTATTAGGTATGAACTCAAACTCACAAGATTTGTTAAATTTTTACTTGATCTCTATTATCTTATAAGGGTGTGCATTATATTACGCTGCTACAGGATTACAGCGGACATGGTCTTTTTAAGCAACGTAAGCTACTCCTTGTTCGCTCCATTATTAAAATATATATTCCGTTACAAAATTGTTCCAATATTGTATAAACCCTCTTTATTTAAATTCATGAATCTTGATAGGTTCTTCGATGCATATGTTTGTATTGCCAGAAAAACCATGGAGTTAATGTACAAACTGGGTATTCGTAGGGAAAAACTTTTTTCTCATTTACCGTTACCGCTAACCCGAATGGAGAAGAACGTAAATAAAGAAGACGCTAGAAGGATTTTGAAATTACCTGTTACCTCAACGATTATTACTTATTTAGGTTCTCTGACGGAGAAACGTCTGCCTAGAGACTTTTTACAGGCTTACAACTTACAAGAGAATAATGACACCATACTTCTTATTATAGCCCCCAAAACTATTAGTAGTTATTCATATTTGTCTCGTAACCGAGATCTTTGGAAAAAGAATAGCAAGATAATAGTAAGAGTGCAAAATCTTACAGAGGAAGAGAAATCTCTTGTGTTGTACGCAACAGATTTTATAATTTTTCCTTATGTATCAGGTGAAATAGCAGTGGTTGAGCCTCCATATACGCTTCTGGAAGCGATAAGCAAAGGGTGTATTCCGATTGTAACGCGATCCTGCCTAATGGATGAAATTATTCTTAATAAAATAAACGGGGTTATCGTAGAAAACCCTGTTGAAGTAATGCATTCGATTAAAACTATATCTTCAGATGATGTCAGAGTGATGAAAGACTATCTAAAAAGGTTTGCAGAAAATCGCTTCTTGGGTACACCTTTGATTGATGTTATCATCTATGTGATTAGCAATTAATCTAGTGTGCTATTGCATGGCAATTGATACCTGAGTTTAGTGTACATTTCTGTTTAAACGCATAATTAAACGACTTAACCATTAATTTCGCTTTACGGGGCTGAATATTAACGGCGATACAATAAAAAGGCCCTCAAATCGTTGTTATATTATCACATGGAGACTTATTTTTGATAACTATTTCTCTCTGCGGAATTGATGGTAGTGGTAAGTCGACACTTGCTCGTGAGCTTTTAAAAATTCTATCCAATAAGCTTAAAGTTAAAATTGTTTGGTTCCGCTGGCGAGCTTTCTTGACATATGCTCTATATCTTTACTCAAAGATTAAAAAACACACAATCATGGAATTTAATCCTAGAACACGTACCTACATTAAGGTTCACAGGTGGAGCCAAGACCCATTGCTAAAAGCTACCTGTCATCATTTCCTTATTATTGATATGCTTTTATACTATATTTTCATTCAGCTTGTTGCTAGGTTAAGTCGAGTGGATATTTTAATATTCGATAGATTCTTCATCGATGCCTTAGTTGACGCGACTTACGAAACCAAGAATAAAACCATATTGCAGTCATTTCCATCAAAAATAGTTTATCTACATGTTAAAAGAATTAGTTATTGCGCAATATTGGATATACCGCCCGAAATCGCTTGGCAACGTAAAAAGGACACTCTATCTATGAAGGAGGTTTCCTATAAAAGAGGGCTTTATAAGGCCTTGGCTACAGTGCTTGGTTTACCTGTCTTGAGTGGCATTCTACCTCCTAAAAAACTATGTGAAGTTATTCTAGCCACCATGGAACGCACTCGTAGCATTAGAAAGGGCTTCGGATATGATAAATTGTCCCATTTGTGATTTTTACGTGGGTTCTAGTGTAGCCATGCCATTCGTTAAGGCATGGGATGATACGATATAGTATAGCTACCCACCAGTATCGCTTTAACTTAAGACCTGAATACAGTTTTAGGCTTGGCAAAACTTAAATAGGGGAAGCAAGGCGGATCAGAGTAGGATTAGGATGCTTTCGCCACAGGCTACATAATGCTCTTCAGAAAGCGTGGAACCATCTCATCAATCCTAGCTATAGCGCTTTTAATCGCAGTAATAACCTCCGCAAACGCCATGGTAAACTATCTAAACCTCCAATCCGAAACGTGCAGGACTCGTAAACCCGCGTGGAACCTACTTGATCCTAAGCTCGAACTCCACAGCCACAATAGACCGCCAACTACCCGTAGACCTAACAGCCAAACTCAGCAACCTCAGCTACGTCAACAACGTAATTCCCTAAAAATGCTGACAGCAAACCTAACCACAAACTCCGGCAAGCGCACAATCCAGGTCAGAGGCGTGGAAGATATCGCCGGCTTCCTCAAAGCGAGGAGAGCCTACTCAAACGGGACTGCCGCAAAGAACTGGGCGAAGGCGAACGCCGGCGAAATACTTGCGAGAGCGTTCTCCATCAGCCTCGAGGACGAGGTAAGCCTGGCTGTAGGCGAAAGAAACATCAAGGTTAAGGTCATCTAGCGTATTCATGAATCAGATGTAATGCGACGCTGAA